>SERZ01000022.1_pt1 | contig 77394 bp, 81 predicted proteins | sample 3171461 | NCBI WGS metagenome assembly SERZ01 (sample SAMN06051861, study PRJNA518727) | freshwater metagenome | biome: subpolar coniferous forest; feature: holomictic lake; material: water; isolation source: holomictic Lake 227, 6 m depth | place: Canada: near Kenora, Ontario | collected... | reverse complement strand
CATTTTGCCGCCAGTACTTCACATTATTGCCATCATGATAATTTCTATGACAATCGGTGGTCTGTGGGCTGCGATTGCCGGTTACTTAAAAGTAAAACGTGGTGTGAGTGAAGTTATTTCAACAATCATGCTCAATGCATTAGCTGGTGGACTGTCTTCATATTTGCTTGCAACCTACTTTGTAGATCGCACTACTGACTCAAATAACATGTCAACAAAAAAGCTACCTCAGTCAGGACAATTCCCAGATTTAATGCCGCTATTAAACAAAATAGGCATTAAAAATCAGCCTGGTGGCGGGGTTTACGGCATGGTAATTGTTGCTATTGCCCTTGGAATCATTTTCTGGTTTGTCATCAATCGCACTCGCTTTGGTTTTGAACTTCGTGCCTCCGGTTCTAATCCAATTGCAGCACGAGTCAGTGGAGTTAATTCAAAGCGCATGGTTTTTGTTGCTATGGCAACTTCAGGTGCCGTTGCTGGTCTGGCAGGCTTGCCTGCAGTGCTGGGCGATACTCACGCTTTCAACATGGGTTTTAGAACTGGTATTGGCTTTTCAGCTATAGCTGTAGCTCTTCTAGGTCGTAACAATCCAGTTGGCATGGCAATTAGCGCACTACTTTTCGGTTTCCTTGAAGTGAGCTCACGCGCATTAGAGCTCATCGATATCGCTCCAGAGACTTACATCATCATGCAAGGATCTATTTTGCTTTCATCAGTTATTGCTTATGAAGTTGTACGCCGCTACAAGATAACGCTGCAAAGTAAAGAGTTAGCTAAGGCGGTAGGCGCATGAAAATAAAAGCATTGAAAGCTTTGCGTTATGCAACTATGTTGGTATTCATCTTGGCCGTTGTTCGACAGATCACTGGTGCTTCTGATTTAACAAGCATAGGTACCGCATCAGCAGCACTTTTACTTTCGGTGCCGATCTTTTTAGCTGGTCTTGGCGGACTTTTCTCTGAGCGTTCGGGTGTAGTCAACATCGGCCTAGAAGGCATGATGATCATGGGTGCGTGGGCTGGTGGAATGATTGGCTGCAAACACGGCCCATGGCTGGGTTTACTTGCTGCAATAATTTTTGGTTCAGTCGGAGCTCTTTTGCATGCAATTGCAACAATTACTTTTGGTGTGGATCATGTTGTTTCCGGTGTTGCCATCAACATTATTGCTGCGGGATTAGTCCGTTATCTTTCTACAATTTTGTACAAGAGTGGTTCCTGGATAGGTCCATCTCAGTCACCCGATGTTAATTCAATTGGTACCAATGGATTACCCGTTTTGTCTGGTGGGCATTTCTTTGGTTGGAAGAGTCCTGATTTATTGAATTCTCTGGCACAAAAACATTGGTTTTTTATATCAGATATTGCCTCCGTGCTAAGGGGCATAACTGGAGATATTTCGTATGTCACGGTTCTTGCAGTGATATTAATTCCACTCTCGCTCTTTATTTTATGGAAGACTGCATTTGGCTTAAGACTAAGAAGTGCCGGCGAAGCACCAGTCGCCGCGGAATCTTTAGGTGTCAATGTATATGTGATGAAATATGCCGGAGTTTTAATCTCAGGAGCACTTGCTGGTTTGGGTGGCGGCTATTTAGCTATTGTTGCTGCTAACCATTATCAAGAAAACCAAGTTGCAGGTCGAGGTTATATCGGTCTTGCTGCCCTTCTTTTTGGTAACTATCGACCTGGTGGCATCTTGCTAGGCGCCGGTTTATTTGGTTTTGCCGATGCACTTCAATTACGAGACTCTGCATCAGTACATGCATTAATTCTATTAATTGTGATTGTCTTAGCTTTCCTTGCCGTCCGTGATTTAAGAAAGAAAAAGATCATTAAAGCGGTTTCTACACTGGTGTTTGCTGGACTATCACTATGGTATTTCTTGGCAGTTAAAGAGTTACCAGGTCAGCTAGTAACAATGACTCCATATATTGCAACTTTGTTAATTATGTCTTTAGCTTCACAACGTTTGAGAATGCCCGCTGCCGATGGAATGCCTTATCGCCGTGGTGGTTTGCGATGACTGCAATAGATTGGGATGTTTTACATAGCGCTGCGGTAACTGCGATGAAAAAAGCATATGCGCCGTACTCTAAATTTCCAGTTGGTGTTGCAGCCCTTGTTGATGATGGTCGAATAATTTCAGGATGCAACGTAGAAAATGCTAGTTATGGTTTAGGGCTTTGTGCTGAGTGCGGTTTAGTGTCAAACTTAATTGCCACAGGTGGTGGGCGATTGGTTGCGATTTCATGTGTTGATGGACAAGGAAATCATTTAGCGCCTTGTGGTCGATGCCGCCAATTATTATTTGAGCACGGTGGTGCTAACGCGATTTTGATGACTGATGATGGCCCACAAACTATGGCGCAGATGTTGCCATGGGCTTTTGGTCCTGATGATCTTGACCGCAACGAGCGCTAAATGTCCCACAATGAAGCTTTTTCAGCCCCTGAAATCATCGCAGCTAAGCGCGATCACCATTCACTAACCGATCCACAAATCGATTGGGTAATCGACGCGTATACGCGTGGCGCAGTTGCCGATGAACAGATGTCAGCTCTTCTTATGGCAATTCTGCTCAACGGTATGGAATCGCGTGAGATTTCGCGTTGGACTGATGCGATGATAAACAGTGGTGAACGCATGAATTGGTCGGCATTAACTCGGCCAACGGTCGATAAGCATTCAACTGGGGGAGTAGGCGACAAAATTACTTTGCCACTTGCGCCATTAGTTGCAGCATGTGGTGCTGCAGTTCCTCAACTTTCAGGCCGCGGTCTAGGCCACACTGGCGGAACTTTAGATAAGTTGGAATCAATTCCAGGTTGGCGTGCATCACTATCAAATCAAGAGATGCTTAAAACTTTGCAAGATTGTGGAGCCGTAATTTGTGCTGCAGGAACGGGTTTGGCACCCGCTGATAAAAAACTCTATGCCTTGCGTGATGTGACGGCTACGGTTGAAGCAATCCCATTGATAGCTTCGTCAATCATGAGTAAAAAAATTGCCGAAGGCACAAGTGCGTTAGTTCTAGATGTAAAGACTGGCGCTGGCGCTTTTATGAGCGATCCAGAAAAAGCAAAAGAATTAGCCCATGTCATGGTGGGCCTAGGCAAAAGAGCAGGTGTAAAAACAATTGCACTCGTAACGGCGATGGATATTCCACTTGGTTTAACTGCGGGTAACGCCTTAGAAGTCCGTGAATCTGTAGAAGTTTTAGCTGGTGGTGGGCCATCAGATATCGTTGAATTGACGGTCTTACTTGCCCGTGAAATGTTAGAGATAGTTGGAATCACCAACATAGATCCTGCTGAAGCTTTGAAAAATGGAAAAGCGATGGATGTATGGCGCCGAATGATCAGCGCACAAGGAGGAGATCCTGATGCCACACTTCCAACTGCTAAAGAGAATTTAATTGTCACGGCTCAAAATGCTGGCACTATTCTTTCTATGGATGCAATGAAAGTTGGCATGGCTGCGTGGAGATTAGGCGCTGGGCGATCTCGCCAAGGCGAAACCGTGCAAGCCGGCGCAGGCATTGAAATTCACGCTAAACCAGGGGATTTCATCGCCACAGGAGCACCGCTATACACATTGCACACCGATACACCTGCCGCTTTTGCTCGTGCCCAGGAATCGCTGATGAATTCAGTAACTATCGGCGATTTACCAAAGGATGGAAAAATAGATAGATTGCCACTTGTAGTCGAACGAATTACTGATTGAGAGTCTGGTTGTGAGTCTGACAAATACGCCGAGCGTTGCACAGATTAAACGTGTACCTAAAGTCATGTTGCATGATCATTTAGATGGTGGCCTTAGACCTCAAACTATTATCGATATTGCCAATGAAATTGGTTATACCGCTCTACCAACTCAAGACGCTGCAGAATTAGCTACGTGGTTTCGAGAGTCATGTGATTCAGGTTCCTTAGTTCGCTACCTTGAAACTTTTTCGCATACTATCGCAGTGATGCAACGACGTGAAGACATCATCCGTGTAGCACGAGAGTGCGCCTTGGATCTTGCTCGCGACGGTGTTGTGTATGCAGAAGTGCGTGGAGCGCCCGAGCTTTTTACTGAAAAAGGTTTGTTAATGTCGCAGGTGGTTGAAGCAACACTTGAAGGCTATAAGCAAGGTGTTGCCCAAGCTAAAGAAGAAGGTTTTGAGATTGCGGTCTACTCGCTTTTATGTGGAATGCGTCAAAATAAGCGTTCACAAGAAGTTGCCGAATTAGTTGTTAAATATCGCGATAAAGGTGTTGTTGGATTTGACATTGCTGGACCAGAAGATGGATTTCCACCGAGTGATCAAAAAGAAACTTTCGATTACCTTCGCAAAGAAGATGCTCACTTTACGATTCACGCTGGCGAAGCCTACGGTTTGCCATCTATCTGGGAAGCAATTCAACTGTGCGGGGCTGAGCGCTTAGGTCACGGTGTTCGAATTATTGATGACATAGATTTTTCAGGCCCAGAACCAGTTCTAGGTCAGTTGGCTTCTTATGTTCGCGATCGCAGAATTCCATTAGAGCTGTGCCCAACATCTAATCTTCAAACTGGCGCGGCTAAAAGTTATGCCGAACACCCTATTGGCGCCTTAGCCCGCTTGCGTTTTAGAGTCACCCTCAATACCGACAACCGATTGATGAGCCAGACTTCGCTGTCATTTGAAATGCAGGAAGCTGTGAAAGCTTTTGGTTGGGATTTTGCTGAACTTCAACGGGTAACTATCAATGCAATGAAGAGCGCATTCATTCCTTATCCAGCGCGATTGAAAATCATCGAAAGCATAATCAAACCAGGTTACGCGAAAATCTCCGCCGAGAAATGATTGATTTTAACGACCCAAAATTTGTTGCAAATCCTTATAACGCGTTAAAAGAACTGCGTCAGTTTGGAGAGCCAGTTTGGCACGAACAGATGCAGATTTACTTGGCAGCATGCCATAAGGATGCTAACGATGTCTTTAGAAATAAATCCTTGGGGCGAATTTTTATCGACAAGTCCCCAGATTTTGAGTGGGAGACTTTCAACTGGTTGCACTCTGATTCAATTTTAGATAGCGAACCACCAAAGCACACACGTTTACGCTCTTTGGTAGCTAAAGCATTTAATCGAAACAAGATTGAAGGAATGCGACCAGCAGTAGAACGTATTACCGCAAAGCTTTTAGATCAGATAGATGTGAAAGTTAAATCGGGTCAAACCTTTGATTTGATTGCAGATTATGCTGAGCCACTACCAGTGAAGATTATTGCTGACTTACTTGGCTTCCCCGAATCAGAAGAACACTTACTTCGTCCTTGGTCACAAGCAATTGTAAAAATGTACGAAGTAAATCCATCCGCGCAGTACCAACTGGAGGCCAAAAAAGCTGCCGGTGAATTCGCCGAGTATGTGCGGAATTTGGCGGCACTTCGCAAAGTCAATCCAGGCCAAGATTTGATTACGGATTTGGCGATGGTGGAGGAAAATGGTGAAAAACTTAATTCACACGAGCTAGTTGCTACATGTGTTTTGCTATTAAATGCCGGCCATGAAGCCAGCGTGAATGCTTTCGGAAATGGAATGGTTGCCGCGCTTGAACGACCAGATCAAAGTGCGCTATTGCGTGATAAGGCCCGAGAAATTACTGAGACTGCGGTGGAAGAGTTCATGCGCTTTGACGCGCCACTCCACCTATTTGAGCGTACTGCCACGGCGCAAACGCAGGTCGGGGGAGTAACGATTGAAGCTGGTCAAAAGATTGCGGCCCTTATTGGATCAGCTAATCGTGATGAAAATATCTTCAAAGAAGCTGATGAGTTGGATTTAATACGTGATCCCAATCCACATATTGGTTTTGGCGCAGGAATTCACTTTTGCTTAGGAGCCCCGCTGGCACGTTTAGAGATGGGAGTTTCACTACCAGCACTGTGGGAGAAATATCCGCAGATGCAGTTGGCTAGCCAACCAGTGCGACGACCTACTTTTGTTTTACGTGGTTATGAAAGCGTAGAAATTTCAGCGTGAGTTGGGTATGAGGATTGCGCACCTTTTCGGGTAACACTCAATGATGCAACTTTAATTCCTAAATCCATAGCTTCTATGGCGCTCTTGCCGCTAGCTAGTGCATATGCAAAAACTCCAACGAAGGCGTCACCCGCACCAGTTGTGTCAACCGCGTTCACTGTGGGGGCAGCAATTCGAGTGATTGTTCCCTGACTGCCGATATGAACTGCACCTTGGGCACCTAAAGTAACAATTGAATTTTTTCCAGGGCGAAATCTTTTTAATATCTCATCACTGGATGGGAACTCTCCAAGCAACTCTTTAAACTCAGTTTCATTGGGAATTATCCAATCAGTAACTTCTAAAAGTTCTTTGCTCAATGGTTGATAAGGCGCAGGATTTAGAATTGTGGTGCACCCGCGTTTTTTTGCCATAGTGAATGCTGCAAGTGTGACATCTTGCTTGATTTCACACTGAGCGACCACTACCGATAGTTCCTTTATGGAATTAATACCTTCGATAGCTTTTTCGATAGCGATTTCATGGTTAGCACCTGGAATGATAATGATTCGATTTTCACCTTGTGAGTCGACCCAGATATGTGCAACACCATTTGGGGTATCACTCCGTTCAACGAAGTCGGAGTTAATTCCAAGTTTTTGAAAGTTTTGTGCTATCGAATCCCCAAATAAATCTTTACCCAGTTTTCCAATGAAATGGACTTGCGCCCCGCAGTGAGCGGCAATAACGGCCTGATTGGCCCCTTTTCCGCCAAAACCCGTTGTGAATAAATCACCTTCCAGAGTTTGCCCGGCTGCGGGAATGTGCTGTGCATAGGCCGTTAAATCGATCATTGCACTTCCGACAACAGCTATGACTGCTTTACCCATGACGCTAGGCTACCGCTTATGAATAAAACTTCAATGATTCTTGATGTTGATACCGGTGTGGACGATGCGTTTGCCGTACTTTTTGCCGCTCGCCACCCACAAATCAATTTATTAGGAATTACTTGTGTAGATGGCAACACCAATGTTAATCAGGTCGTTGCAAATACATTAAAAGTTTTAGATGCTGCAGGGGCTGGCGATATTCCGGTTGCCCGTGGAGCCGTGCGCCCACTGTTGGGTAAATCTGAGTATGCAGAATATGTACATGGTGCAGATGGAATGGGTGATTTAGGTATTGCGCCATCTTCGCGTAAGACTGATCCCCGTAGTGCAATTGAATTGCTACGTGATTTAGTTGAAGAATCTAAAGATCCAGTAACGATTGTTCCCATGGCACCGCTCACAAACATTGCGCTCTTTCTGCGGGCGTTTCCAGAAACTGCAAAGAAAGTTCACCGCATAGTAATGATGGGTGGTTCAGCATCGGCAGGTAATGCAACGGCAGCTGCCGAATTTAATGTATGGCATGACCCTGAAGCTGCCGCAATCGTTTTTCAGAGTGGTGTGCCAATAACGATGTACGGGTTAGATGTTTTCATGCGACCAGGCGCAACGAGCGAAGATGCCGCACAGTTGCTGCAATCAGAAGATCCGGCAGCACAGTTTGCTGGAACGTTGATTGCAGCTTTCATTGAACGCTTGCATGTTTCACCAATCACCCTTGGCGATTATGGCGCCGTAGCAACAGCCATCTGCCCAGAGTTATTTACAACAGAAATATTTGACGTTGTGGTTGATACTTCACAAGGTCCGGCCCGCGGTCAAACAATTTGTGATCGTAGAGCACCGTTTCTAAAAGCTCTTGAACCTAATGATTTGGCCGACAGCGCTTCAGTTCGTGTAGTTCTTGATTTAGATGTGCCAGCGGTCCAAACGTTGTGGTTTAAAACCATTGATAATGGCTGGTCTTAAAGCCCGATTGGGTGCCAGACCGTTTTATTTTCTAGAAATGCAAGGATGCGCCCTGGATCAGCTGATTTAAAACTGTAAATTCGCTTTAAGTTTTCGGCGCCAGCAATTCGGATTTCTCCCGCTGATTTAGAGGATAAACCCGAGATATCTAAGCCATCAATATCCATATGCGATGCCATCCACGGCGCTAACTCTGCCTTTTTACCGGTCAAAATATTGATTACGCCGGCAGGAACATCACTTGTGGCAATTACTTCGGCAAAACTCATGGCAGATAACGGTGCCTTGGTGCTGGCTAAAACAACAACCGTATTACCGCCAACAATTATTGGTGCAATGACATCGATCAAACCAAGGAGTGAAGGTGATTCAGGTGCAATTGCGGCAATTACTCCCATGCTTTCAGGGATAGTGAAGTTGTAATAAGGCCCGGCTACAGGGTTGAGAGCTCCGGATAAAGTTGAAATTTTGTCAGTCCAACCGGCATACCAAACAAGTCGATCAACCGAATCAGTGACTTCCTTTTCAGCCTTAGCTTTTGTTGCTCCAGTGACCGTAACGATTTCATCAACAAACTGTGCGCGACGTCCTTCTAGCATTTCTGCGAGCCGATAAAGAATTTGACCTTTGTTGTACGCCGTTGATTTATTCCAACCGTGAGCAGCTGCACGTGCAGCAACTACCGCCTCTTTTAAATCTTTACGTGATGCTAAGCAAGGGTTAGCAATAAAGTTTCCCTTAGCGTTTTTTACTTCGTAGGTGCGCCCTGATTCGGTACGCGGGAAAGCTCCATTAATAAAAAGTTTGTATGTCTTTTTGACATCGATGCGATTACTCATGTGAAACTCCCTTCAGATAAGCACTTAAACCATGACGCCCGCCTTCGCGACCCCAGCCAGATTCTTTGTAACCACCAAAAGGAGACGTTGGATCGAATTTATTAAAAGTGTTCGCCCAGATAACTCCGGCGCGAAGTTGCTGAGAGGCCCACAAAACCTTTGAGCCTTTCTCACTCCACACGCCCGCCGATAAGCCAAAAGGCGTGTTGTTTGCTTTATCAATTGCTTCTTGGGGAGTTCTAAAAGTTAAGACAGACAAAACTGGACCAAAAATTTCTTCGCGTGCAATTCGATGCGATTGAGTTACTCCAGTAAAGATTGTGGGCGCAAACCAGAAACCCTTTGACGGTATATCACAAGGCGCACTCCATCGTTCGGCGCCTTCGGAATCTCCAGTTGCTGAGAGTTCGCGAATTTTAAGGAGTTGTTCTTTAGAGTTAATTGCCCCGAGATCAGTGTTTTTATCTAAGGGATCTCCCACACGAATTTTCGCCATCCGGCTCTTGAGTTTCTCAAGGAGCTCTTGCGCAATACTTTCTTGCACAATTAACCGAGATCCCGCACAGCAGACGTGGCCTTGATTGAAGAAAATTCCATTAACAATTCCTTCAACAGCCTCATCGATTGCCGCATCTTCAAAAACTATATTGGCAGCTTTACCACCTAGCTCAAGCGTCACACTTTTATTTGTTGGCGCGACTGCGCGAGCAATAATCTTTCCAACCTCGGTTGAACCAGTGAAAGCAATTTTGTCGATTCCAGGGTGATTCACTATTAGCGCACCAGTTGAACCATCTCCAGTAACAATATTTACAACTCCCGCTGGAAGTTCGGCTTGTTGACATACTTCAGCAAAAAGTAGCGCCGTCAATGAGGTTGTTTCGGCAGGTTTGAGCACAACAGTATTTCCTGCGGCAAGTGCTGGCGCGACTTTCCAAGCCAACATTAATAATGGAAAATTCCACGGAATAATCTGCCCGGCAACGCCATGAGATTTTGCGGATGTACCTAGACCAGCAAACTCAAGTTTGTCGGCCCAACCGGCGTGATAAAAGAAATGGGCAGCAGCTAATGGAACGTCTACATCACGTGATTCACGGATTGGTTTTCCATTATCCAAACTTTCGAGCACTGCAAATTCGCGTGAACGTTCTTGCATGATTCGAGCAATTCGGAAAAGATATTTTCCCCGCTCTTTGCCGCTCATTTTTGACCAGGTAGATGAATAAGCTTTACGCGCAGCTTTTACTGCCGCATCTACGTCAGCTTTACCGGCGAGTGAAATTTGTGAGAGAACTTCTTCGGTTGCCGGATTAATAGTTGGGAAATGCTTATTTCCGGCGATAAATTTTCCGCCAATGAAATGGCCGTACTTGGGCTTGATTGAAACGATCGCGCGAGATTCTGGAGCTGGCGCATATTCGAATGACAATTTTTCCCCCATTAGTCGACCGTTACGTACTGAGGACTAGCGTAGTAGCCATCATGCATTTTCATGCGTTGCATTAATAAATCATTGAGCAATGCGCTGGCACCTATTCGAAAAAGGGTTGGAGTTAGCCATTCCGGCCCAGCTGTTTCATTGACTAGAACTAGTTGTTTAATGGCATCTTTAGTGTTTCGGATTCCACCGGCTGGTTTGACTCCGATTCGTACCTGGGTCATTGCATAAAAATCTCTGACCGCTTCCAACATCACCAACACGACCGGAGGTGTAGCTGCCGGTGCAACTTTACCGGTGGAAGTCTTAATAAAATCGGCTCCCGCAGCCATCGCCAGAAACGAAGCTTTTCGGACGTTGTCATACGTAACTAGTTCGCCAGTCTCAAAAATTACTTTGAGATGGGCACGGGTTCCACAAATCTCTTTGATTTTTACTATTTCATCAAAAACTTCAATGTAACGTCCAGAAAGAAATGCACCACGATCAATGACCATATCAATTTCAGAGGCACCAGCATCAATTGCATCTTGCGTATCTTGGATCTTTACTGCCATGGATGCACGGCCTGATGGAAATGCAGTAGAAACGGCAGCTACACCTACATGTTGCCCGCCAATAAGATCCAGATGAGTTCTAGCAATACCCACCATGTCGTTGTAAACACATACAGCTCCAACACTTGGAACTGACGCATCTGTGGGATCAGGTCGCACAGCTTTTGTACAGAGTGCCTTAACTTTCCCGGCAGTGTCTGCGCCCTCCAATGTTGTTAAATCCACCATAGAAATTGCAGTATCGATTGCCCAACGCTTTGAGCTTGTTTTGATGCTGCGTGTAGCTAACATTGCAGCGCGGGCATCAGCACCAACTTGATCCACACCAGAGAGAGTCGATAGGTATTTTTTTAGGGAAGCCTCAGAGCCATCGACTAAACCATAAAAGCTCACGATAGCAATTCCTTTAATGGGTCTCGTAGTTGGTCTAAAACAAGTTGCGCAGTGGTTGAATCTTTCGCAATTGCCTCAATGTAACACTTCATCTTTGCTTCAGTACCACTTGGGCGAATAATAATTCGAATTCCACCATCGAGCCAGAACCGAAGACCATCGGTCGGAGGTAAACCATCCGATGGTTTAGATAAATCATCAATCGAAGTTACTGCACGACCCGCAATTTCCTTAGGGGGATTTTTGCGCAATCCGCCCATGATTACTTGCACCCGTGAAAGATCGGTTAATCGAATAGAAATTTGTTCGGTGCCGTGAAAACCATGTCGAGCCCAGACTTCATCCAATAAATCCAAAATTGTCTTGTTCTCGTTAGCTAAGTCGGTAGCTATTTGCGCCAATTTTATTGCTGCAGAGATTCCATCCTTGTCATTGACGGTAATTGCATCGACGGCGTAGCCCAGCGCTTCTTCGTAACCAAAAGTTAAATTTTCGATCTTTGCTAGCCATTTGAAACCAGTGAGGGTCTCTTTGAAATCAAGGTTGTAATGTTTGGCAATCTTGCTCAAAATTGAGGACGAAACGATTGAGTTAGCAAAAACCCCTTTATTAGCGCTCCGGGCGATTGATTCACCAAGAACTACCCCTAATTCATCGCCACGCAACATTCGCCAACCTTTAATAGGATCTTTAATAGCTGCGGCGCAGCGATCAGCATCGGGGTCATTAGCGATTACTAAATCGGCATCAAAGTTTCGCGCAGTTTCAAGGGCTAAATCAATTGCACCTGGTTCTTCAGGATTTGGAAATGCCACTGTTGGAAAATCTGGGTCAGGTTTTGCTTGTGCATCGACCAAGATGGGTTGAGGAAAGCCTGCTTTATGAAAAACATGCTGCAAAGTTTCGGTGCCAACTCCGTGCATTGCGGTGTAAACAATCTTTAAGTCTCCGGGCCGTTGAGCAATATGTGCAGTGATGCTGACATATTTATGTATAACTTCTTCGCCGAGAACTTCCCAGGTTTTGCCTCGAGGTTGCGATTTTAAAGAGGAAATTGAATCTATATAAGCAGCAATTGATTCATCAGTTGGAGAAACAATTTGTGATCCTCGATAATAAATTCCATCGACGGTTCCACCTAAATAAACTTTGTAACCGTTATCTTGTGGCGGATTATGGCTTGCTGTAACCATGATTCCCACATCACATTGCAACTCATTTGTCGCAAAAGCTAAAACTGGAGTAGGAAGTGGACGGGGGAGCACGAAGACTTTCATCCCTGCGCCGCTCATGATTTCCGCAGTTTCGAAAGTAAAATCTTCAGAGCCGTAACGCGCATCTCGGCCAATAACTACGCTATTTAAATTGCGCGATTTCATATATGCCGCGATACCTGCAGCGGTCCGACCAACAACTGCGCGATTCATTCCTGATGGTCCGGGGCGTATTGGGCCACGCAGTCCGGCAGTTCCAAATTGCAAGAAGCCCGAGAAAGATGCTCGTAGCTCTAATTCATTATTGGTATCAAGCCATTGCTGTAATTGGGCAGCTGATTTTGGATCTGGATCATCGTCTATCCAAGCTTGTACTTCTTGTATGAGATCCATGTTCTTAGAATAACTTCGGAATGACCCCTTTGAGAAGCGCACCCATTCGATCTGCAGCGGCTTTTCCAGCGGCAATTACTTCTTCGTGGTTCAATTTTTCTCCAGTAACACCCGCAGCAGCATTTGTCACTAATGAAATTCCAAGAACTTCAGCGCCAAGGGCATGAGCTGCAATTGCCTCTGGAACGGTAGACATACCTACTAAATCAGCGCCCATTGTTCGCATCATGATTATTTCAGCCGGTGTTTCATAGGTTGGTCCCCGCCAGTGAACATAAACGCCTTCTTCTAAAGTTGAATCTTCTTTCTTTACAATGTCACGGATTCGCTTGCTATAGAGATCGGTTAAATCTACAAAGGTTGCTCCTGATAACGGCGAAACTGCAGTTAACGAGATGTGATCTCTGATCAGTACTGGTTGGCCAACGGTGAAAGACTTATTAATTCCTCCACAAGCATTGGTAAGAATAATAATTTTGCAACCAGCTTTTACTGCAGCACGAACACTGTGGACTACTGGCTCTACTCCTTTGCCTTCGTACAAATGTGTACGGCCCAGAAATACAAGTGCACGCAATTTTTTCTTGTTACCTTGAATTTCATACGAACGTACTTTGCCGGAATGACCTTCAACAGTTGGAGGCATAAATCCAGTAAATTCCTCGGCATTGCATTCGAAAGCGGGGGTTCCAAGTGCATCAACTGCACTTACCCAACCTGAACCCATAATTAGTGCGACATCGTGCGCAGCAACTCCTGTGCGATCCCCAATTTCTTTAGCCGCTTGCGCAGCTGCAGCTAGTGGATCGGCGTATAAGAGTTCGCTATTTGTCATGCATCAATGATGTCACATAGTGAGGTTCCACTTGAAACCGTGGCGCCAATCACTGCACTGAGATTTGTTATCACTCCAGCTTTGTGCGCCATTAATGGTTGCTCCATTTTCATGGCTTCGAGAACGAATATTAAGTCTCCTATAGCTACCGAATCACCTTCACTCACCGCAATTTTGACGACGGTGCCTTGCATCGGACTTGTTAAAGCCGAGCCCCCAGAACCACCGGCCATAGACTGCTTAGCGCGGTGACGTTTGACGACGGGTTGCGGAGCATGGACCACAATTTCAAAACGTTTTCCATTCACTTCCGTCACTAAATGTTCAGGCGCCATATGAGTTTCAAGTGGTGCAACCGTGGCTTGAAACGCTGGGATGTCATTCTTAAATTCATTTTCGATGTAACTTGTATAGACCTTAAAATTTTCAGTAAAAGCACGATCTTCAACGATGGCCCGGTGGAAGGGAATGGCTGTAGCTAAACCACCGATGTGAAATTCGGCTAAAGCCCGCCGTGAGCGTTCAATGGCTTGTTCGCGAGTTGCACCAGTAACAATTAATTTTGCTAGGAGCGAATCAAAGTTTCCACCGATAACATCGCCATTTTTGAAACCCGCATCAATTCGAATGCCAGGCCCCGTTGGAATAACCCATTCAGTAATACGTCCAGGTGCTGGCAGAAATGAACGACCCGGATCTTCACCGTTAATTCGAAATTCAATTGAGTGGCCACGAATTACTGGGTCATCAAAACCAAGATGTTCACCCATTGCAATTCGAAATTGTTCGCGAACTAAATCAATGCCAGTAACTTCTTCACTGACTGGGTGCTCAACTTGTAAACGTGTATTAACTTCCAAAAATGAAATTGTGCCATCGGCTCCAACTAAAAATTCACATGTCCCGGCGCCGACATAACCAGCCTCTTTCATGATGGCTTTACTTGATCGATAGAGCTCTTGGATTTGTGATTCTGAAAGAAATGGCGCAGGAGCTTCCTCTACTAATTTTTGGTGGCGGCGCTGAAGTGAACAATCGCGCGTGCTGATGACTACGGCATGTCCATGCTTATCGACTAAAACTTGGGTTTCTACGTGACGGGGCTTATCTAAATATCTTTCTACAAAACACTCACCGCGTCCAAAACCACTGATTGCTTCACGTACTGCTGAAGCGAATAGTTCAGGGATTTCTTCCATTGTGCGGGCAACTTTTAATCCACGTCCACCACCACCATGCGCAGCTTTGATGGCAACAGGTAAACCATGTTCTTTAGCAAAAGCCGTTACTTCTTCATGACCAGAAACAGGATCTTTAGTTCCGGCAACAAGTGGTGCCCCGGCTTTAGCTGCAATTTTGCGTGCAGACACTTTGTCCCCTAGCGCCCTAATTGCTTCCGGTCCTGGACCAATCCAAATTAATCCAGCATCGATAACAGCTTGTGCAAAGTTTGCATTTTCCGATAAGAAACCATAACCAGGATGAACTGCATCGGCACCTGATTTTTTAGCAACTGCGATTAGTTTTTCAATATTCAAATAAGTTTGCGTTGCACTTGTTCCAGAAAGGGAAAAAGCCGTATCAGCGATTTGGGCATGAATGGCGGTGCGATCTTCATCGGAATAGACCGCGACACTTTCTAGTCCATGGTCTTTACAAGCACGTATGACACGGACTGCAATTTCGCCACGGTTAGCTATAAGTACGCGCTTCATTGCATCACCTTAACTGCTGGCCATGAATATCCAAGTTGCTCAAAGGCTTTGCGCAAAAATGGCATCGAAATTCCAACCACATTGGTGTAGTCACCTTCAATGGAGGGAATAAAAGGAGAACTAAAGCCATCGAGAGTGAATCCTCCAGCAACATGCAAAGGTTCACCACTTGCAACATAATCTGCGATTTCAGCGTCGCTCATGTCATCGAAAGTTACTTTTGTGGTCACGATGCTTGAGATTTCTTTATCTTTAGTTGTATCAATAATGCAATGACCTGTATGTAATAAACCTGAGTTGCCCCGAACTTTCGAGGCACGTGCAATTGCAATTTCTGGCGTACCAGGCTTACCAAGAGAAAGACCATCAAATTCAAATGTGGAATCACAACCGATAATTATTGCTGGAAAATCAATTTGTTCACGGATCGTGTGAGCTTTGGTAATCGCGAGAGCAATGACCATATCCGCGGGTGACATTGAATTAAAGAAATCTGTTTCTTCATCAACGTGGCTCACCATAATTGTGGGCTTTAGTCCGGCAGATTCAAGCAAGCGTCGTCTGGACGTGGATGCAGAAGCTAACACGATGCGTGGCATGGTTTATGAGTTCTTCCGTTTGCCAAAAGTAATTTGATGGGGAAGTGCCTGACGCAATTGAGGCAAGCCATAAACACTTCGGCGAACAACTGGTGCTAATTCTTCACGTTTATGGTTTGCCATAGCAGCTTGCAATGCAGCTAATTCATCAGGTGTTGGCATACCGTTAGTAACTGAAAACTCCATTACAAAGGAATATTTCCATGTTTGCGGGCAGGCAATGTGTCACGTTTAGTGCGCAGCGTGCGAAACGCCTTAGTGATGTAGGCACGCGATTGATTTGGTTCGATGACCGTATCTATTGTTCCGCGTTCTGCAGCTAAATATGGGTTCGCAAGTGATTCGTTATATTCATTGATCAATTCCTCTCGAGAAGCAGCAGGATCTTTGGCATCGGCAATTTCTTTACGATAAAGAATATTTACTGCACCTTGGGCTCCCATCACTGCAATTTCTGCGCTGGGCCAAGCAAAATTAATATCACTTCCAAGATATTTAGATCCCATAACAATAAAAGCCCCGCCATAAGCTTTGCGAGTAATAAGCGTTACTAGTGGCACCGATGCTTCTGCATAGGCATAGAGCAATTTTGCTCCGCGGCGAATGATTCCATCCCACTCTTGTTCAGTTCCCGGCAAAAATCCCGGAACATCCACAAGAGTAAGAATCGGAATGTTAAAGGCATCACAAAAGCGTAGAAAACGTGCAGCTTTTTCGCTTGAGTTGATATCCAGAGTTCCCGCTAACTGATTAGGTTGATTCGCGATTATTCCCACAGATTCACCTTCAATTCGCGCAAAACCAACAACGATATTAGGCGCATACAAAGCGTGTACTTCTAAAAATTCACCTTCATCAACTAAAGTGTGAATCAAAACCTTCATGTCATACGGTTGATTTGGGCTATCTGGAATCAATGTATCGAGCGCGATATCTGCCGCGCTCTTTTCAAGGGTTTGTGTTGGCGGTAAATGCGGGCTGCCATCCATATTATTTGACGGCAAATAAGATAAAAGTGCTTTTACGTAATCAATTGCGTCAGCTTCATTTTCGGCTAAGTAGTGTGAGTTACCCGTGCGTGTGTTATGAGTACGTGCACCTCCAAGTTCTTCCATACCAACTTCTTCACCGGTCACAGTTTTAATTACATCTGGACCAGTAATGAACATATGAGAAGTTTCATTAACCATTACAGTGAAATCTGTTAGCGCAGGTGAATAAGCAGAACCGCCAGCACAAGGGCCAAGAATCAGTGAAATCTGCGGGATCACACCCGAAGAGCGTGTATTGAGTCGAAATATTTTTCCATAGCCAGCAAGTGAAGCAACACCTTCTTGAATGCGCGCTCCACCAGAATCATTTATTCCAATTAAGGGAATTCCACTCTTAAGTGCAAATTCGGCAATCTTTACAATCTTTTCGGCATGAACTTCACCGAGTGATCCACCCATAATTGTAAAATCTTGTGAATACAAAGCAATCGGGCGACCATCTACGGTTGCGGTACCAATTACTACACCATCGCCGTAAGGTCGATTATTTTCCATTCCAAATTGTGTTGAGCGATGACGAGCAAACTCATCGATTTCAGTAAATGAATCTGGATCTACAAGCATTTCGATTCGTTCACGGGCAGTGTTCTTACCCTTTGCGTGTTGCTTTTCTACTGCACGAGCGGAGCCAGCGTGTACCGCTTCCTCAATTCGCGCGCGCAAATCTTCAATTTTTCCGGCAGTTGTATGCAGATCACGGCTCATACCCCTACGGTACATCTCGTGGGCAATAAAGGGCTAAGAGCGGCACTCGATAAGTCGCTGATCAACTCTGCAGTTACGCAGTACTGGCGAGTAAGCGTGGTTGATGTCACCGCATCAACACAGAGCGATCTAGTTAAACGCGTGCAAGCAGGTAAAGCCAAGCCGGGCGATGTAATCGCGGCTAATTACCAAAGTGCTGGACGAGGCAGAATGTCTCGAACTTTCGATGCACCAAAAAATTCGGCATTGCTTTTTTCTTTTCACATAAAACCGACACGAACAAAAAATGATTGGGGTTGGATTTCATTAATTGCCGGGGTTGCTGTTGCGCAAGTTCTCACAGATTACAAAGCTACCGTGAAATGGCCGAATGATATTTTGATAAATGATAAAAAGGTTTCTGGTTTAATTTCTGAAATTGCTGAAGTTGGGGTTGTTCTAGGTATAGGGATTAATGTTGGAATGACTGCCGAAGAACTTCCGGTTCTAACTGCAACCTCGCTAGCGATTGAAGGCGTGCAAGGAATCGATCGCAATCAACTCTTGTGTCAGGTCTTGGCCCAATTTGAAAAGCTCTTTATGGCATGGGATTCCGGCGATGATTCAATTATTGAACTCTATAAATCTCTGAGCTCGACCCTAGGTACTAGAGTGCAGATTCATTACCCAAATGAATTAATCGAAAAAGGTATCGCCGTGGACATTTCGGCTAGAGGCGAGTTAATTTTGGATACGGGTAGCCATGTTCAGGCAGGTGACGTAGTTCATCTACGATAAGCCAGTGAGTAATCATTTTCCAACGGTTGGCATAATTGGTGCCGGACAACTTGCACGCATGAGCGTGGGGCCGGCAGTTGGTCTTGGAGTTAACTTGCTTTTATTAGCAAATGATTCAAATGATAGTGCCGCTCAAATTGCTAATCACATTGTCGGTGATTACCGAGATCTAGAAACTGTCAGAGCTTTTGCACGTAAGTGTGATGTAGTGACATTTGAACATGAACTCATCCCATTAAGCATAATTAAATCCTTAGAAGCCGATGGCGTTGTTGTACGTCCAAGTTCTGCCAGTTTTATTTATTCTCAAGATAAAGCAGCAATGCGTGAGCGGTTGAGTAAATTCCCTGCCCCAAAAAACTGGGTAGTCACGAGCGAGAATGAAGTAAGCGAGTATCCAGTAATTGCTAAAGCTATTTCTGGGGGTTATGACGGCCGGGGTGTTTGGAAAGTAAATAATAAAGCTGAATTAGCTACATTATTAAAAGATGTGAGCAAGCTTTTAGTCGAAGAATTAGTGGATTTTGATTACGAGATTGCAGTAATGGTTGCACGATCTCCGCATGGACAAGCAACCACATGGGCTCCTACACAAACAATTCAGCGTGATGGAATATGTACGATGACAATTTCACCAGCGCCGCAATTGAGCGGTGCGTTGAGTGAGAAAGCCCAAAAACTTGCACTTGATATCGCCAATGAAATTGGCGTAGTTGGGGTAATGGCCGTTGAGATTTTTGTTAAAGGTTCTGAACTATTTATCAATGAACTTGCAATGCGCCCGCATAATTCTGGTCATTGGACAATTGAAGGGTCGGTAACTAGTCAATTCGAGCAACACCTTCGCGCGGTGTTAGATCTGCCTTTGGGTGATCCCAGCATGAGCGCTCCTTTTGCCGTAATGGGAAATATTCTGGGCGGTGCAAAAGAAGATATGTATCGCCCTTACTTGCACCTCATGGCACGCACCCCACAATTGAAATTTCACCACTATAAGAAGCAAGTGCGCCCCGGCCGCAAGATTGGCCATGTGAATCTGCTCGGAGAAAACCTCGTAGAATTGACTCAAGAAGTTGAGCACGCCCTAAAGTACTTGAGCGGAGAAATTGATGAGTGATGTAGCGATCATCATGGGATCAGATTCTGATTGGCCAGTAATGGAAGATGCGGCCAAAGTTTTAGATGAACTCGGAATTTCATATAGTGCCGAAGTTATATCTGCACACCGCATGCCCGTTGAAATGATGGAGTTTGCTCAAAACGCGCAATCAAAAGGTTTTAAAGTAATTATTGCGGGAGCAGGTGGGGCGGCACATTTGCCCGGAATGGTTGCATCGCTCACAACACTTCCAGTTATTGGTGTTCCAGTAGCATTAAAAAATCTTGATGGAATGGATGCATTGCTTTCAATAGTTCAAATGCCGGCAGGTGTTCCAGTGGCAACAGTAGGTATAGGAAATGCTAAAAATGCTGCTTTATTGGCGGCGCGTATTTTGGGTATTTCAGATTCTGCAATACATTCAAAAGTTGCCAATGCGCTAAAAGAAATTAATAGTGAAGCCAAAGCTAAAAGTGCAAATTTAACGGCGCGTAGAAATCAAAAGACTGGCTTCTAACCTCTTTTTCGATATTCAATTGCTGGGCATCGATCCATCACCGTAATTAAGCCTGCTTTGTGCGCCCGAGCAACGGCTTGCTCATCAATAACATCTAGTTGCAACCAAACACCTTTTGCTCCAATTTCAATAGCTTGATCTACAACTTTTCCAACTAATTGAGAGTTAACAAAACAATCCACCACATCTACTTGGGTGGGTATATCTGCCAGAGTTTTATAACCCGTCTCACCATGAACTTCTTCGGCCCGTGGATACACCGGGATTATTCGATGACCTTTTTCTTGTAAGAGTTTGGCCACACCAAAAGCTGCACGCTCTGGATTATTGCCAAGACCAACTACTGCCCAATTTTTCATGGCAAGTAGGGCATCAATACTTTCTTGGCTATTAATCAGTTCGACCTAACGCTCGGAATTTCCAACCAGCATTGCGCCATAACTCACGGTCTAAAACATTTCGCCCATCGATAATGATTTTTGATTTTACTAAAGTTGAAATAACGGCCGGGTCTAGGGCTCGATACTCTTTCCACTCGGTTAAATGAAGGATTAAGTCGGCATTCTTTACGGCGTCGGTAACCACTGGGGCAAAATCAAGTTTTGGAAAACGTTTGCGCGCTGGTTCAATTCCTTTGGGATCATGAACAACAACGGTGGCACCAGCGGCTTGTAACTGTGCTGCGATATCAAGGGCTGGAGAATCACGCACATCATCACTGTCGGGTTTAAAAGTTGCACCTAAAACCGCGATTTTGTATGTAGTTAAATCCTGCGTGAGCTCTGATCTAACAACATCGATAACTCGTTGCCGGGCACGAAGATTAATTGCATCAATTTCACGTAAAAACTCCAGCGCTTGCATTGCACCCAGCTCTTCAGCTCGCGCCATAAAAGCTCGAATATCTTTTGGAAGACAACCGCCACCGAACCCGATTCCGGCTTGCAAAAATCTATGACCAATTCGCGGGTCGTAACCAATTGCCTTAGCTAAAACTGTTACATCCCCACCTGCAGCTTCGCAGACTTCAGCCATTGCATTGATGAAGGAAATTTTCGTGGCAAGAAATGAGTTCGCTGCAACTTTTACTAATTCAGCGGTAGGAAGATCTGCGCGAATCCACGGAGTACCAAGTGCAATGATTGGTGCATATACATCTTTAAGAATTACTTCTGCACGATCATTTGTAACTCCAACAACTAAGCGATTCGGCGTGAGCGTATCTTCAACGGCAAATCCTTCACGCAGAAACTCTGGGTTCCATGCTAAATCAGCTTGTGGGGCCGAAACTGCAAGTTGTTCACGTAGACTTTGTGCAGTACCAACCGGCACTGTTGATTTACCTACTACAAGCGCACCAGCTTTTAAGTGCGGTGCAATTTGTGTGACAGAAGCGCGAACGTAGGTTAAATCAGCGGCCAAACTTTCGGCACTTTGTGGTGTACCTACGCAAATAAAATGAACATCGGCATCATTAACGGCAGAGAAATCGGTGGTGAATGAAAGTCGGCCAGTTTTAATTTCTTGCGCTAACAAAGTATCTAGGCCGGGCTCATAAAAAGGCAGTTCACCTTTTTGTAATGAGGCAACTTTTGCTGGATCGGTATCTACGCCAACAACGGTAAATCCCAAAGAAGACATACACGCCGCATGCGTGGCACCCAAATAACCACAACCTATGACTGCCAGTTTCATGGACATAAAACTGAGTTTACTTCAGCGCACCGCATGGGTTTTCAGCCGCAGTGCGAGTCTTGAATTTATCAATTGCGGTGGCGGTGGGAGAGCTACTTGCTGAGGCTGATGGAGAAGGGGTTACCTGATCAATTAATGGCAAGTCATGGATGAGACGATTAAATAGATCTGGCGCAAGGACTGGATCCCAAGTAACTACAGAACCAAGTCCTGGGTAGCTTGCATTTGAATTTCCAAGTGGGATTGTCAGTGTTCTGACTTTGCCAGGAGTTAAATTCTTCAATTGTTTTGCCAAGACAATTAAATCATTTTGATTCAATTGCGAATCTGTTTTTACTGTGGCAATTGCGGCATTAAAGAAATTAACCAATTTAATTGGGTTAAGAAGCACGCCAGTGCTCGTAACTTTCCTAAGGACCGCACTCATAAATTGTTGCTGGCGTTGCATACGGCCAAGGTCTCCCATGCCGTCGAAATCTCTTGTTCGAACGTATTTCAATGCTTCGATTCCATCTACATTATGAATTCCTGCCGTCATTACTAAGTGACTCTTTGGATCGTTGATATCGCGTTTAGTACAGACTTGAATACCACCTAATGAGTCAACCATTCCAGCAAAACCTGCAAAACCGATTTCAACGTAGTGATCAATCTTGATATTAGTTTCTTGCTCAATAGTTTGAATTAAAAGTGGAGCTCCACCCCAAGCAAAAGCGGCGTTAATTTTTCCTTTAGCTGCGGGAGCTATTTTTGTTTTATCCAAGACTGAAGGATGCGCAGGAATTGTTACTAACGAGTCACGGGGGATTGAAATAATTGTTGCTTTGTCGCGTGCCTTACTAATATGAACTAGCAGCATGGTGTCAGAACGTCCGCCAGCTGCCGATGCAGTTGAGCCAACACGTAATAACTTCAACTGGGCTTTACTCAAACCCGCGCGCGTATCTGAACCAACTAATAAATAATTAAGTGCAGAGGAAGGTTTATCGGGCCGCTTACCAAGGCTGCCAAAAACATCAACACGGTTAAGTGCACCGCTCACTTGGCTCAAGCCCAACCAAGACACTGCAGAGATTGCGACGATGGCGAGTGAGATTGATGTAATTATTCGTATTGGTCGCGTCGCTTTCACAGGGAGAGACTACTTGGACGATACGGTGGAGGGGTTATGACGACATCAGCAAATCAGTTATATGGCTCACCGAAGCGTGAAATTTCCGTCATTCTGCCTATCCTCAATGAAGCTAAATATTTAGAAGAGGCTGTGAATGCCATTTTCGAACAGGATTTTGCTGGACTAACACAAATTATTTTGGCAGTGGGTCCATCCAAGGATGCAACTTTGTCGATCGCCCAGACCATTGCCGCCAAAGATTCGCGAGTGATAGTTGTAGAAAATCCATCAGGTAGAACTGCGGCCGGATTAAATATCGCTTTGCGGGCCTCTTCATATAACGTCATTGTGCGCATTGATGGGCATACCCAAGTTCCTAATAATTACTTAACAATGGTTTTTGAAATTTTGGAGAAAACTGGCGCAGTCAATGTTGGCGGAATTATGGCGGCTGAAGGTCGAAATATCTTTGAAATTTCGGTAGCACGTGCGATGCGAAGTCCATTAGGTGTTGGAACATCTCGTTTCCACACTGGTGGAAACGCTGGTGAAGTGGATACGGTCTACTTAGGTGCCTTTAGAAAAGAAGCGCTTTTAGCCGTCGGTGGGTATGACGAGAGATTTACACGAGCTCAAGATTGGGAACTTAATCACAGATTACGAGTTGCCGGAGGTTTAATTTATTTTGATCCGCGTCTCATTGTTATATATCGACCACGATCAACTTATAAAGCCCTTGCTAAACAGTATTTTGAATATGGTCGTTGGAGGCGTGTAGTTTCACGCCGTCATCAAGGCACAATTAATTACCGATATCTTGCCCCGCCATTAACAGTTTTTGGTGTTGCTAGTTCCTTAATTTTGGGATCTCTTATTTCTCCACTCTTATTTATCCCAGCGTTCACGTATGCATTTTTCTTAATCATTGCGTCGGCAAAGATTGGCACTTCCATTGCTGAAATTCTGCGATTACCCTTTATTTTGCTCACAATGCATATGACATGGGGCTTGGGCTTTCTTACTTCGCCAAAGTCGTTAGCTGGTGGGGTAACCTAGCCAATGTGAGCACACCGACGCAGGTATATGAGCCATTTCGCGCTGGCCTGCCACCTATCGGGCGGTACTGGAAATCATTGTGGTCAAGACGCACATTTATTGCTGAATATTCAAAATCAGAGCTTCAAGAACAACACTTTGATTCAATTTTTGGTCAACTATGGCTGATTTTAAATCCACTGCTTTTATCGGGCGTGTACTACTTACTGATCGTCATTATTCGCGGTTCATCAGATAGCACCCGTTATGCCCATTTAACCGCCTCGCTTTTCCTATTTTATTTAATTGCCAATTCACTGAGCAGCGGAGTTAAGTCTGTAACCACGGGACAAAAGTTAATTTTAAATACGGCATTTCCTCGAATGATGTTGCCAATATCTGCTGTTGTAGTTGCCGTAACCAAATTTCTACCAACGCTGGGCGTATTTATAGTAATTCGTACACTTATTGGTTTACCCGTCACGTGGCAGATGCTGTGGGCTATTCCGGTTTTGCTCATCACAATTTTGCTTGCGCTGGGTTTAGCAATCGCAATTTCATGTATAAATGTTTATTTTAGAGATATTGCAAGTTTTCTTCCATATTTAACGCGAACACTTCTTTATTTATCACCCATACTTTACGAGGCTTCCACAATGATTCCTAAAGTGAGAAAATTCGAAGTCTTTAATCCATTATTCCCAATCCTTGATAGCTGGTCACGCACGATGGTTCATGGCCAAGCTCCGGCCATGTCAAGTGTCTTACAAGCATTAGCTTGGGCCATGGGAATTTTCTTGTTTGGCACTTATTTCTTCTTATCAAGGGAGCGCGAATTTGCCGTCCGTCTCTAACTCCCATAAATCTGGTGATATTGCAGTTTCAGTTCGTGACCTATCACTGACTTACACCACTGCAATCGACCGTAAACCAACTTTGAAATCACGCGCCAAATCTTTAGGTCGTGGAACTAAACAAACTCGTGTAGTTAATGCGCTAAGTCATGTAAATCTAGATGTTGAGTATGGACATGTACTAGGAGTTATTGGTGCTAATGGCGCCGGTAAATCAACGATGATGCGAGTTATTGCCGGCATCTTGCCCCCCACTGAAGGTCGCGTTGAAGTATTTGGAAAAGTAAGCACCTTGCTAGCACTTGGAGTTGGTTTTAATCCTGCAATGTCAGGTCGCAAAAATGTGTATTTGGGTGGTTTAGCTGCTGGAATGTCACGAAGTGAAATCGATGACCACTTTGAAGAAATCGCAGATTTCTCTGAACTTGGGGATGCAATTGACGCCCCGATGCGCACGTACTCTTCTGGAATGTATGCGCGATTAGCTTTTTCAGTGGCCGCCACAACTCGGCCAGATATTTTGATTGTGGATGAAGCTTTAAGTACTGGAGACGCAAAATTTAAAGAAAAATCATTAAATCGCATGAAGGAACTTCGTGGCGATGATCGTGCATTAATTCTAGTTAGTCATGCCATGCTCACTCTTCGAGATATTTGTAATGATGTTGCTTGGATTCACAAAGGAAAACTTGTAAAGCGCGGCAATCCGGATGAAGTTATTGATGCTTATCAAGAGTTTTTGCAGGTTGGGAAGAGCGCTGCCATCGATGAGGATGTTTAAACTTTTTCTTATTTTTCTTTTTTTGTGCACGGCAGTTAATCCGGTTGCACGCGCAGCCGATGCGCCCCCAAACTTTACTTTTCATGGCGCCGGCTATGGACATGGTGTTGGTCTGAGTCAAATGGGTGCCAGATCTATGGCACTTTCTGGGAAAAGTTCGGCCGAGATTTTGCAATACTATTTTAAAGATGTAGTCATCGAACCTAAAGATGACTCTAAAATTCTGAGAGTAAATATTGGACATTCACTTGCTACGGCCAAGATTTTTACGGCAATTAAAGGTGGACAGATTCAATTATTTGAAGGCGATATTGCTGATAGCTCCGATGCAGTGCCCGCAGCAACTTTTGATTCGAAGAGTTATTTAACTTTTTCACTCCTTGGTTCAAATACAGTTCCAATTTTGACTACGGGTAAAACTTCAAGCTCTTTAAATAAAGGCAAAATCTTCACAATCAGGTGGAGCGGTACTAGATATTTATCCGGAATAGATTCCGTAGTGAATGTCACTCAAACTGGTGTCACACAGAAATATCGTTACGGTCAGATGCAGCTGAAAACTCTCAGAGTTGGTACCACTTATCGGATTGAATTAACTAATTCGGTTCGATTAGCCGATGAATATTTATGGGGCGTGAGTGAGATGCCATCGTATTGGCCAATAGCAGCCCTTGAAGCTCAAGCAATTGCTTCGCGCACGTACGCCTTGAGCAAGGCTGGAATTTATCGCGCAGCTTGCGATTGTGATTTATATGGCCAGAGTACTGATCAAGTATTTGTTGGTTACGCTAAAGAAACCGAAAAGAAATATGGCCAGATTTGGAAAAGCGTTGTTAGCAATACTGCAGGTCTCACAATTACCCAATCCGGCCAGCCGATAACTGCATATTTTTTCTCATCTTCGGGCGGTAAAACCGAAACTGCGGAGAATGCTTGGGGGAGTGCAAGAACATTTACCCAATCAGTTGATGATCCTGGCTCCTTGGACTTAACTTTAAATCCAAACTACGTAACGTGGAATCGAGTAGTTTCACAAAATATTGTTGCTAGTGCATTTAAGTTACCAGATGTGGTTACTTTGGAAATATTGAGCAAAAATGAAAGTGGAACCGTTGCTCAGATTCGAGCAACATCGAGTACTGGTGCACAAGTTGTTCTTAGAGGTGAAACTTTTCGAAGTAGAGCAAAAATACCTTCAGCGTGGTTTGATTTAGTTAGCGTGCAAAATTGAATTAAGGCCGCCCCATGTACCAGTGCGATTAATCGCTTCAAGTGCCCCATCTAATGAGTTACGACGAAATAGAAGATTATTTGCTCCAGAAAGTGCGGCGGCTTTTACAACTTCGCCATCAGGCAAGCGAACTTTTGATGCTGCAGTGACATAAGTACCGGCTTCAATAACGCAATTATTACCCAATGAGATTCCACAACCTGAATTAGCTCCCAGTAATGATTTTTCACCAATGGAGATAACTTCTTTACCACCGCCACTGAGCGTTCCCATGATTGAGGCTCCACCACCAATATCTGAACCATCACCCACAACTACTCCAGCAGAAATTCGACCTTCGACCATAGAGGTTCCAAGAGTTCCGGCGTTGAAGTTAACAAAACCTTCATGCATGACCGTAGTACCAGACGCTAAGTGTGCGCCCAGTCGAACGCGATCAGCATCTGCAATACGAACTCCACTTGGAACTACGTAATCAACCATTCGAGGGAATTTATCAACTGAAAAAACAGTGACATGTGGGTGCTTAGCTTTTAATCTTGCACGTGTAATTTCAAATCCATCAACAGCGCATGGTCCAACTGAAGTCCACACAACGTTGTTGAGTAGACCGAAAATTCCATCGAGTGAAACTCCATGAGGCTTAACTAATCGATGTGAGAGTAAATGCAAACGTAAATAAGCATCGGCTGCATCGGCCGGTGCCACAGTTGTATCTATTTGAAGACTGACAATTTCACGTGTAACGCCGCGATCATCATCTTTTCCAACTAGTGCAAGTAGTTCAGGGGGAACCGAAGCCGATAAAGGAGTGAGAACCGGTGATGGAAACCAGACATCAAGGATTTTGCCTTGAGCAACTGTTGCGATTCCGTGGCCTGAAGCTATGGTCGTCATGTCCTAAGCCTAACCCCTATCCTTGCGGGCATGCGCATTGCAGTCTTTTGCTCGTCTTCGCCAACGATTGATCAGAAATATGTTGACCTTGCATACGATTTAGGCCAGGCAGTGGCGGCACAATCTTGGGAGCTAGTTACAGGTGGTGGGCACATTTCTATGATGGGCGCAGTTTCTCGCGGAGCTCGCGAAGCTGGCGGGCGTACAGTTGGTGTAATTCCTCAAGCATTAGTTGATATTGAATTTGCAGATCACGACAATGATGAATTACACGTTGTAGAAACAATGGGCGAACGTAAAGCTTTAATCACCGATATCGCCGACGCATTTATTACTTTGCCCGGCGGCGCTGGAACTCTAGAAGAGTTTTTTGAAATTTGGGTTGGCCGCTATTTAAAATTTCATAACAAGCCGGTTGTAATTCTTGACCCATTTGGAATTTATAATCCGCTACATGAATTAGTCGCCCACCTAGAAAAGGAAAATTTCATAAAGCCCGGTATGCGTGAATTAATTTCATGGACAACTACGACGCAAGATGCAATTACTCAATGTTCAAAGTGATAAAGAATCACATTGCAATTACTCTGAAGATTAATGCTCCGATTGAAGTCGTGTGGAAAGAACTTGCACAATGGGAAAAGCAAAGCGATTGGATGCTCCAAACAAAAGTCTGGGTAACATCACAAGTAACTGAAGGTGTTGGCACCGCAATTAGCGCATTCACAGGGATGGGCCGATTAGGAATTTTGGACACCATGGAGGTAACAAAGTGGGAACCGCCCCATACGTGCGATGTTGTTCATACTGGAAAAATTATCAAAGGGACTGGTCGATTTCATTTAAGAGAATTAACTCCAACCTCGGTTGCATTTGATTGGTCAGAAGATGTAGATGCCCCCCGAATTCTTTTTGTGTTGATCAAGCCAGCCTTGTTTCTAGGCGTTCGAATTTCACTGGCTCGATTTGCTCGAACATTCCAGTAGAAGGCCCTTGAGGCGCTAGCCATTGATTGCCCAGTAACCTTAGAACCATGAGTAAGCCCACCACTTTGGCCCAGGTGCTTGCCGCGTTGCCAGAAGAAGAACGAACCATTTTGACCTTGCACTATTTGAAGTCAATGTCAGCTATCGAGATTGCAACACTGCTTAAGGTTCCAACTCGCTCAGTTGAGGCCGTTATTACCAGCGGAAAGGCACGATTGAGCGCAGCCCTAGGCATGTAAGCCCCACGTGGATTTCGCACTAGCGCGCTAAATACGAGATACTTCTCCTCTTGCACTTCCCTACCTCAGCTTTTAAAGGAGTCCTCACATGGCAGCCATGAAACCTCGTACCGGTGATGGTCCAATGGAGGTTACAAAGGAGGCTCGCTCTTTGGTGATGCGTATTCCTCTTGAGGGTGGCGGCCGTCTAGTGGTCGAACTCAACTCAGAAGAAGCAAATAATCTCAGCGCCGCTTTGCATGCCGCGGTCGCTTTAGTTAAGAAGTAAATCAATATCAGGCGATAGCCTTGAACGCATGTCCTGGATATTAAAATCTGCAAAGGTTCAACTCTCAGCTGCTATTAATGCTGACTCTATTGCCTTGGCATTCACCAAAAATTCAGACGGTGCTTTTTCATTCACAGGTCCTAAAGAGTTCATCGCAGAAATCGAAAAGTTTTTTGGGGTATCACTTGTCGACGAACTTTCTTTTTTTAAACCTACAGGCAAAGCCGGCGAACTATTTGAAATACCAGTCAGCGCCGAAGGCGCTCAAGTTGATCGCTTGTTCTTAGTTGGTATTGGTGATGGCTCACTTGCATCATTTCGAGTAGCCGGAACTTCAATCGCACGAAAAGTCCGTGGCAAGCAAACTACTGTTTACACTGCTTGTGCAAGTAAGAGCGCCGAGATTAAAGCCCATGCAATTGCATTGACTCTGGGTGCTTACTTGTGGAATTTAAAAACTGGCACACCTGCAGGCACGCCAACTTTCTTAGTTGCAACCGATGAGAAAGAGGGAATTAATCCTGCTATCGCGATTGCAAAAGCGATTACGCGTGCTCGTGATCTAGCCCATACGCCTTCTAATATTAAGACTCCTGCGTGGATGGCTACAAAGGCTCAAGAGATTGCACAAGGAACAGGATTAAAAGTTAAAGTTTTAGCTGGAAAAGAACTAAAAGAGTTTGGTGGTTTGCGTGCAGTAGGTAACTCTTCACCAAAACCTGGTCCACGTTTTATAGAAGTTTCCTACGCACCAGCAGGTAAGAAAAACTCACATCAAGGGCTGCCACATGTTGTGCTCGTAGGTAAAGGAATTACTTTTGACACTGGCGGAATTAATTTAAAGCGCCCATATGACCTTATGATTCCAATGAAGAGCGATATGGCCGGGGCGGGGGCAATTCTTGCAACTTTGACGGCCCTGGAAGATTTACAGCCCAATGTACGTGTTACTGCTTTGATGATGTGTGCTGAAAATGCAATCTCTGGCACTGCCCAACGGCCCAGCGATGTAATTACGCACTACGGCGGAACAACTGTGGAAGTGAGCGATACTGATGCTGAAGGTCGACTTGTTTTAGCTGATGGCCTAGCTTATGCCGATAAAAATCTTGACCCAGATTATTTAATCGATATTGCAACGTTGACTGGTGCCGCAACTTTAGGTTTGGGTCGACAGTACGCCGCAATGTATACGCGTGATGAAAAATTAGCGCGAGATTTTGAAAAAGCTGGCCAAGCTTCAGGTGATCGCGTATGGCACATGCCATTGATAGATGATTACCAAGATGGTTTAGTGAGCGATATCGCCGATTTCAACCATATTTCGAGAAAAATTAAATATTCTGCCGGCTCAGTTATTGCCGCGCTGTTTCTCGAAAATTTTGCCGGTAATCGCCGCTGGCTACATTTAGATATTGCCGGCACCGGTCGAAGTGAAATTGATGCTGGAGAGAATCCTAAAGGTGGCACAGGTTTTGGAGTTCGTCTACTTACTGAGTGGATTATGAATCTGCGATGAAAACAGACCCACATGTGTACGCCGAAAGTTTTATTGTTGAAGATCATTTCAAAGCTCAAGCTCGTGCACGGGGAGTCGAAGTTGGAGCCATCGATGCGACTCCAGGAGTTGGGGCGTATCTTCGACATTTAGCTTTCACATTGTCGGCTCAATCCGTAGTCGAAGTTGGAACTGGTTCCGGTGTTGGAAGTTTATGGCTCCTAGATGGCATGATTAATAGTGGAACTCTGACATCAATTGATGACGAGATGGAACACACACAAATCGCAAAATTGGCTTTTGCCGATGCCGATATTGCCCAAAATCGCTATAGATTAATCACCAATTCAGTTTTAGATGTTATTTCTAAACTTACTGATCGGGCTTATGACTTAGTGGTTTTGCGCCATAATCCAGAGGATTTAACTTTTGTAATCGGTGAAGCCCAGCGCATATTGCGTAGTGGTGGAACTTTAGTGATCGATAATTTTTTCGGTGGCTCGAAAGTAAATGACCCAGCCCAAAGAGACCCAAAAACGGTAGCGCTTCGCGATGCTGGGAAAATCATTAAGAATGACACAGAACATTGGGTGAGTACGTTGATTCCAGCTGGAGATGGATTGTTAGTTGCTACTAAGTTGTAGCAAGATATGAACATGATTTTTCCAAGAAAGAAAACACCTGCTGTAGTTCAACCTTGGTGGGAGACACCAACACGAAAGAATCGAAATCGAAGCGGTGTTGTATTAGTAGCTTTGTTGGCAGGTAGCGTCGGTGGGTTCCTTGGAGTTAATGCCTCTGGGGGAAATATTTTTCACAATGCAAACATTGTTAACTCCTCGAGCACAATTGAACGTGCGCCAGATTCTGTAGCTGGAATTGCTCAGCGAGTTTTACCTTCAGTTGTTTCAATCAATACCCGTTCTAGTCAAGGCGGAGGCACTGGATCAGGTTTCGTTTTTGATAGTAATGGTTATATTTTGACGAACAATCACGTGATTGCCGATGTTGCCGAAGGTTCTGGAACTTTACGAGTGACATTAAATAATGGAGATGTTTATGACGGAATAATTGTTGGCCGTGATGCTTCATATGACTTGGCAATAGTTAAAATTAATGCAACAAATTTGCCTGCACTTGAATTTGGTAACAGTGACAATGTCGCAGTCGGTGATGCCGTAATAGCCATTGGCTCTCCACTTGGATTATCAGGAACCGTCACTTCTGGAATTATCAGTGCCAAGAATCGTCCAGTAATGGCGGGGGATTCCGGGGTAGATAACTCATTTATTAATGCACTGCAAACTGATGCTGCGATTAATCCAGGTAATTCTGGAGGCCCACTTGTTGATGCAACGGGTGCAGTGATCGGAGTGAATTCTGCAATTGCATCACTAGGTTCTACTTCTCAAACTGGTTCAATCGGTTTGGGTTTTGCAATTCCAATAAATCAAGCAAAAAAGACTGCCGATCAATTAATTAAATCCGGTAAAGCAACCTATCCAATTCTTGGCGTTTCACTCGATATGAATTTCAATGGCTCGGGTGCGCTTATTGCTAATACTCCAGCGGCAATTTTGGCGGGAGGCCCAGCTGCCAAGGCTGGATTACATGCTGGGGACATTATTACTAAATTTGAAGATCGCACAATTAATTCCCCCGATGAGCTCATTGTTGCGGTGCGCTCGAAAAACGTTGGAGACACAGTCAAAGTCACATATACCCGCAATGCTAAAGAGGCAACGGCCATGTTGACCTTAATTGCTGCGAAGAATTAAGAGCGGTATTGCAGGTAGGCTTCCCTCATGTTCTTTGATTTTGGTGCCGGAGAAATTTTAGGCTTAGCAGTGTTGGGAATGATTCTGCTAGGTCCTGAACGTTTACCAAAAGCTGCTGCCGAAGCTGCCCAGTGGGTAAAAAAGATTCGTGCATTAACTCAAACTGCAACTGCGGAGCTTCGCGAGAACTTAGGGCCCGGTTTTGAAAACCTACAGCCTCAAGATTTACACCCAAAAACTTTTGTTAAGAAGCAATTAGGAGATTTACTAGATGAGGCTCCTGTGGCTAAAACTTCGCGCCCCGCGGCAAAGATAGATCCAGACCTTATATGAGTCTTATTGACGCTCTGTCCGAAGCTTTAACAAAAGTTCAAGACCCCGAACTCCACAGATCCATTACTGATCTTGGAATGGTTGAGGATTTAACTGAAGTAAACGGTGATGTAACAATCAAAGTTTTGCTTACAATTTCAGGCTGCCCAATGCAAGATCGTTTACGCACCGACATTACTACTGCAATAAAAACCGTCGAAGGTGTTAAGAACATAGATTTAACTTTCGGTGTTATGTCCCAAGACCAACGAGATAATGTTAAAAAAGTTGTTCGTAACGGTCGTGAAAAAACTATCCCCTTTGCCCAACCCGAATCACTGACACGAGTAATCGGTATAGCTTCTGGAAAAGGCGGCGTAGGAAAGTCCTCTGTCACTGCAAATCTTGCAATTGCACTTGCTAAAAAGGGTTTACAAGTAGGCATTTTGGATGCCGATGTTTATGGTCACTCGATTCCACGTTTGATGGGATTGATTGGCCAGCGACCAACTGCCATTGACCAATTATTTATTCCGCTGGAATCTTTCGGTGTTAAAACCGTATCAATGGAAATGTTTAAACCCGAGCGCTCTGATCCAGTTGCTTACAGAGGACCGCTGTTGCATAGAGTCCTTGAGCAATTACTGTCTGATGCTTACTGGGGTGACTTAGATGTTTTGTTAATTGATCTCCCACCAGGAACGGGTGATTTAGCTATTTCGCTCGGCCAATTAATTCCTAACTCTGAAATAGTTGTTGTTACAACTCCCCAAGTTGCTGCAGCTGAAGTTGCCGAACGCGCAGGGCGAATTGCACATCAAATTCATCAACGTGTTATTGGTGTTATCGAAAATATGTCCGAGTTTCCTTGTCCAACATGTGGCGAGAAGATTTCACTCTTTGGTGAAGGTGGGGGAGAAGAAACTTCACGCCGACTATCAGCCCTTGTCGGTAGCGATGTACCGCTTTTAGGAAAAATTGCATTTAGTCCAGCACTTCGCACAGGCGGCGATGATGGAGTTCCATTAGTAGAAGCAGATCCAGATTCGCAAGCGGCCCAAGCTATTTTTGAGATAGCCGAAAAACTAGTTAAACGCGCTAAATCTTTAGTTGGCGTTCGATTGGGCATCACTCCTTAATTCATTCGGTACCTTTGTCTCATGAGTGAAGAGACGCGCGATAGCCACACAGCAATTCCGGCTCGTCCCGATTTAATTCGCTTAGGAGTTGGAATTCTAGGAATTGGTACTTCTGGACCTTTAATTGCTATGAGTGCGATGCCAATCCCGACGTTGATTTTTTGGAGAAATTTAGGTGGTTCATTACTCACGATTCCATTTGCATTACGGCACCCAAAACACCGTGATGGAGTTAAGTGGGCGGTACTTGCCGGTTTTGTTTTAGCAATCCATTTCGTCGGTTTCTTTCTTGCAATGCGTTGGACAAGTGTTGCTGCCGGTACCGCGCTGGTTGCACTTCAACCTATCTTTGCTGCAATCTTTGTAAAACTTAGCGGCGGCCACATTCCCTCTAAAGCTTGGCTCGGAATGATTGTAAGTTTTTCAGGTGTTTTATTAATTTCAGGTATTGATCTGCACATTTCTTTACGATCATTTTTTGGTGACATCGCTGCCTTACTTTCAGCTGCGCTTGCTGCGGTTTATATGATGGCTGGATCTAAAGCACAGCGCAGCGTTGAAACCACGGTCTACACATCTATTTGTTACTTTGTTTGTGCACTTACTGCACTACCTATGGCATTAATTATGGGATTTCCAGTTTTCCATTTCAAAGCCCGCGAATGGTGGATTTTATTGGGCTTAATTTTTGGTGCACAAATACTTGGTCACTCCATGTTTAATGCCGCACTTAAACGTGTCTCACCGGCAATAGTTTCCCTCATTATCTTTTTCGAAGTTCCAGTTAGTTCCTTATTGGCCATTTGGTGGCTAGGTCAATCACCTCCACTTGGAATTCTCCCTGGAATTGCGTTGATTTTGGTTGGCTGTGTTTTAGTTGTCACGCGTTCCAGAAATTCTTTAACGGAACTGAACCCATGATTGATCTTCATACCCATACAAATAAAAGTGATGGCACAGATAGTCCCCGAGAGTTAGTTAACAAAGCAATTGCCCAGGGATTAACGGTGCTTGGCATTACCGATCATGACACGACATCTGGTTGGGAAGAGGCCGCACAAACTCTGCGAGGAAATTTAGCCCTAGCCTTTGGTAGCGAGATTTCATGCTTAAGCGACGATGGAATTAGCGTGCACATGTTGGGTCTCTTATTTGATGCAAAACATGCCGGTATTCAAGAAATGTTGGAAGAAACGCGCGATGGACGGTTACCCCGGATGCGCAAAATGATTGCAAAAATGCAGAGCGCTGGAATAGATATCTCAATGGAAGATGTTGAAGCTGCGCGACCTGAAGGTGCAACTTTAGGTCGCCCGCATTTAGCTGATGCACTTGTAAATAAAGGCATTATAAATTCGCGTGATGAAGCTTTCCAGGGAATGCTCAATAACGAATCAGAGTTCTATGTCTCGCACGCCGCCCCAACTCCGGCCGAAGCAATCGCAATGATTCGCCGTGCCGGTGGCGTTGCCGTTATTGCCCATCCTTTTGCTTCACGCAGAGGAGTAATTCTTCAAGCAAGTGATTTCCAAGAGTTAGTTACTGCAGGCTTAAATGGAATTGAAGTTGATCATCGTGATCAAAATCCTGATGAACGCGAAATGTTACGCCAGATTGCGAGGGAGTTAGATTTAGTAATAACTGGCTCCAGCGACTATCACGGAAGCGGTAAACTCAACTCGTTAGCAGAGTTTCATACGGACCCATCGCAATGGGAAAAATTGGAATCCCACGCAGATAAACGAAGGGTTGTACGAGCATGAAAATCAGCGCTTTAACTTTTGCGGTTCAAAGTTTTGTAACACTCTTTGTAATTATGGATCCGCCTGGGGCAACGCCGGTTTTTCTAGCTTTAGTTGCCGATAAATCTTCGAAAGCCCGCAGGTTATTAGCAGTAAAGGCTGCCGGAGTTTCATTGTTAGTCATTTCAATATTTGCTTTATTTGGCCGCTTTATTTTGAGTTATCTCAATGTTTCAATTGCCGCGATGCAGGCAGCTGGAGCATTGCTACTGCTTTTGATTTCACTTGATTTGCTCACAGGTGGAAAAGGAAGCGGTCGGGGAGAGGCAGCAGATTCCAATATTGCTTTAGTTCCACTAGGCACGCCCCTACTTGCCGGACCAGGTGCAATTGTTGCAACCATGATTTTTGTTCAACAAGTGCATGGTGCCAGCATGGCAATCGGTTTAATAGCTGCAGTTATAGCGGTGCACATTGCAATTGCGGTGGCATTAATGGCGTCCACAACAATCTTAAAAGTTATCAAAGAAGCGGGCGTAACGCTTGTTGCTCGAATCGCCGGTTTACTTCTTGCAGCAATTGCGGTTCAGATGTTAGTTAATGCCATCCGCATCTTTGTTCAGAATTAACTATCTTTAAATTTCTTAGTTCGCGTGCGAGTTCGCTCGACACGTGGCTTTATTTCAGCCTTCTTTTCTACAACGGGTTTAGCTTTGCTAACCCGACCAGTGGATCCAGTTGGAATATTTAAGACTTCATACAAATGCGGAGAAGAAGAGTAAGTTTCTTCGGGCTCGGCTAAACCTAGATCAAGAGTTTGATTAATCATTTTCCATCGAGCTAGTTCATCCCAATCAACAAAAGTGACGGCAATTCCATGGGCACCGGCTCGAGCGGTTCGGCCAATCCGGTGCACGTAAGTTTTTTCATCTTCTGGGCATTGATAATTAATAACATGTGTTATTCCGTCAATATCGATTCCTCGTGCAGCAACATCGGTTGCAACTAGCACATCAGATTTTCCAGCCTTGAAATCAGACAAAGCTTTTTCACGTGCGCTCTGCCCTAAATCTCCATGGATTGGTGCAGCTTTGAATCCACGCTCGAGTAAATCTTCTGCAGTCTTTTGACAGGTACGTTTAGTTCGGCAAAAAACCATAGTTGGTCCACGGCCATCGGCTTGCAAAATTCGTGCCAGCATTTCAATCTTATCCATGGCATGTGCTCGTAAAACATGTTGTTTAATGCGCGTTACAACGGCGCCTTCATCTTCACTGTCTTGCGTGCGAATATGTATCGGCTGATTCATGAATCGTCGCGCTAGGGCAATGATGTCGCCCGGCATCGTTGCTGAAAAAAGCATTGTTTGCATTCGATTTGGCGTATTGGCCAAAATCTTTTCTACATCTGGCAGGAATCCAAGATCTAACATTTCATCAGCTTCATCTAAAACCAGCCGAGAAACCTGTTTCAAGCGGAGTTGTCCTTGACGCGATAAATCCAGCAAGCGCCCTGGTGTTCCAACCACAATTTCTATTCCGGCTTGCAAAGCTTCAATTTGTGGTTCAAAAGCTCTACCGCCGTAGACCGCTAATGTACGAATTCCGCGATTGCTAGCTAACTCTTCGATGTCTTTAGTAACTTGAGTACAGAGTTCTCGAGTCGGCACCACTATCAAAACTTGCGGCATGCCTTTGTGTTCGAAATCTTTCCATTCAGGATCATTGGGTGCAATGACACGTTCAATTACTGGAACACCAAAAGCAAGAGTTTTTCCTGTTCCAGTTTTCGCTTGGCCAATCACATCACCGTCACTGAGCGCGATGGGTAGGACCATTTCTTGGATTGCAAACGGAGCAATAAAGCCATGGGCATGGAGGGCCTCAATGGTTTGCGGGCGTAATGGAAGTTCTGCGAAAGTTTTTGACACGTTAAGCAGCGCCAGAAATTTTATTATTAGTGGTGCTCATACATGTAATCCTATCGGAGTTAATTGCGTGGAAAACCGGAAATACCTCTCCACATGAGGTTGTTGACTAATTCAACGGCTTGTTCTCTAGTTAATGTGCTGTCACGGTCTAGCCAATGCCGTGCAGTTACTTGGGCATAACCAATCATTCCTACTCCAAGTAACATCGACGCCTCTTTAGGCAGACCTGTATCAATTGAAATCACAGCACTTGCTGCTGCAGCGCAGTCATAGGTCATTCGGTTTAATCGTTCCCGAACCGAAGGTTCAACGCTCATATCACTTTCAAAAAGGAGTCGAAACGCTTCACCTTCTTTTTCAATGAAAGCAAAATAAGCATCTACTGTTGCATGCACACGATTGGCATTATCTGGCGTTGAAGCAATTGCTTTCTGAATTTCAAAAACTAAAGAATCAATGTGCAAATCAAGCACCGCCAAGTACAGCTCAAGCTTTGATGGAAAATGCTGATACAAAACGGGCTTACTTACATTGGCTCGATCAGCGATTTCATCCATTGCCGCCGAGTGATAACCCGCTGCAGTGAAAACCTCTAAGGCTGCTGAGAGCAATAAGGCTCGTCGCTCATCGCGCGGCAAGCGTGCCTTATTTGATGCATCTAAATTGCTCATTGGCGTAATCGTAGAGGCTGCATCGTTAATGCGCTAATAGATGTAGCAACACATGCGTGATTAAGGCAGAATTGCGACCCTATGAAAGTTCCTCCGCTAGTTAACCCAGGTTTAGTCCTTAGCGCCGATGAACAACGTCAATTCAGTCGCCAGATTGTTATTCCTGAACTTTCTCTGGATGGCCAATCGCGTTTAAAGCATGCACGTGTTTTATGTGTGGGTGCTGGCGGACTTGGTTCCCCAGCATTACTTTACTTAGCAGCTGCCGGGGTTGGAACACTTGGGATTGTAGATTTCGATACGGTAGATGAAAGTAATTTGCATCGTCAGATACTTTTTGGAAAGTTAGATATCGGCAAGAAAAAAGCTGAAGTTGCCCAACAAAAAATAAACCAGGCTTATCCTTCTATCGAAGTGGTTACATTTATTACTCGGCTAGATAATTCAAATGCGCTCGCAATTTTTTCAGACTTCGACATCATTATTGATGCCACAGATAACTTCGCAACACGGTATTTAATTAATGACGCTGCTGTTTTGCTTAATAAGCCTTATGCATGGGGTTCGGTCAATCGCTTTGATGGGCAAGCCGCAATTTTCTGGAATACATATGGGCCTTGCTATCGGTGCATTCATCCAGTTCCACCAGCGCCGGGCTCAGTTCAAAATTGCGCTGAGGCAGGAGTCCTAGGAGTAACGTGAGCCTCAATTGCTTCACTTCAAGTTAATGAGGTTATTAAAGCCATAACCGGAATAGGGGATTTACAGATCGGAAAGTTATTGGTCTTTGATTCCCTTGAATCTAACTTCACAAAAGTTGAAATCCGAAAAGATCCTTTATGTTCACTATGTAGTGAAAATCCAACCCAGACGAGACTTCTAGACGACTATGAAGTGTTTTGTGGAAACGTAGTGGAAGCGGAAATTTCAGCAAGTGAGCTCCAAAAGAAAATTTCTGCTGCTGATGACTTCATTTTGATTGATGTGCGTGAACCTGAAGAATTCGATCACTCACGTATTCCAAACTCCATTCTAATTCCTTCAGGGTTATTTGCAGACGCAAGGGCGTTAGCCCAACTTCCGAGGAATAAAGAGATTATTCTTCACTGTCATTCTGGAATTCGATCCGCACAATGCCTCGAGATAATTCAGAAACATGGTTTCACAAATTCACGTCATTTACGTGGAGGAATAGTTGCATGGGAGAAGTTATGAAAAGTTCATATGCTGGATATCGAATCTTGTTAGTACATGCACATCCTGATGATGAAACCATTAACAATGGTGCAACCATGGCGCTTTACTCAACTCTTGGTGCACAAGTAACTTTAGTGACATGTACTCGTGGCGAAGAAGGCGAAGTTCTAGTTCCAGAACTTTCATACTTAGCCAGCAGTGAGCAAGATGGTTTAGGCCAACATCGAGAAATTGAATTAGCTAACGCTATGAAAGCACTGGGTATTACAGACTTTCGATTCTTGAGCCACTACCGTGATAGCGGAATGATGGGAACTGAACCAAACAATCGCCCTGATGTATTTTGGCAAGTGGATCTTGATAGTGCAGCTAAGCAGTTAGTCGAAGTTATTGAGGAAATTAAACCGCACATTTTAATTACCTACGATGAAATAGGTGGCTATGGCCACCCAGACCATATCAAGGCACATCAGGTCGCAATGAGGGCTAGCGAATTATCACACTGGCAGATTCAGAAGATCTATTGGAACACCATGCCCAAATCGGTACTTGCCGAAGGTATTGCGAAAATGAAGGAAATTGGTTCTGATTTTTTTGGTACAGAAAACGTGGACGACCTGCCTTTTGCTAAAGATGATTCATTAGTAACAACTTTGATTGATGGTACAGCTTTTGTTGATGCAAAGATGAATGCAATGAAAGCTCATGCCACTCAGATTGCCTTAGATGGTCCATTCTTTGCACTCTCTAACAACTTAGGACAACAAGTGTGGGGTCACGAGTACTACACGTTGGTTAAAGGCGTAAAGGGTGAACCATTTGATTCACTTGGCAGAGAAAGCGACTTAACTGCAGGGATTATTCTTTAATGCGCTTTATTTATTCGATAGTGATCGGGGCGAGCTTAGGCGCTGGTTCAGTTTTCTTACATGCTTCGGTAGTTCCATTTGGTTTAATTCTTGTTCTTGTTTCTACTCTCGTTGGCATTTGGAGTATTGGTCGTATGTGGGGTGGCCGACTATTACGTATTACCGCCGCGATAGCGTGGACAGTTGTAGTTCTACGCGCTGGATTTCCGGGGATTAACGATGAGTATTTGATTTCCGGAAGTGCGATTGGTGTTTCTCTGATGAATATGGGTTTCTTAGCTTTAGTAATTGCGATTCTTTTGCCTGCTTAGCGCCAAGCCCATTTTTGCCCACCAGGAGTATCGAAAATATCTAATCCGGTTTCTTCTAATTGAACTCTTAGTTGATCACTCTCACTCCACTTTTTTTCATTTCTAGCTATGTCGCGTTGCGCTAGTAGATCTTCCTGAGTGGCCGAGAGAGGCTTAATATCTTCAGTGCGCGATAAATCAAGACCCAAAACCTTATCGGCAAATAAAAAGATGCTTGAGCGATTTGCAAGTGATTCATCTTTTTCAACTGCACGCAGATATTGAATTGCCTTAGGAGTATCAAGATCATTTTCAATTATTGAAATGAACTGACTATCTAGTACATCAGCTTGAACTCCCCATTCCTGAATTTTTCGTCTCCAACGTTTTAAAGTCATATCAGCGGCTTTGATTGATTGCCACGTTAAATCCATTTGAGATCGATAGCGATTTTCTAGAAGACAAAGCCGCACAGCCAGCGGGTCAAAACCTTGTTCAATAACATCATTGAGAAGTACGACATTTCCCGCACTTTTTGACATCTTGCGACCCTCAAATAGCAAGTGTTCTCCATGTAACCAGAGATCTACAGCCTCATTTCCAGTAATTGCATTGGATTGCGCACGTTCATTTTCATGGTGGGGAAATCTCAAATCAATTCCACCTATGTGTAAGTCAATATGGGAATGCAAAAAATGTAATGACATTGCCGAACATTCGATATGCCAGCCTGGAAAACCTGATCCCCATGGTGAGTCCCACACCATCTCAGTACGATTACCAGCAGCTTTCCATAAAGCCCAATCTGCATGGAAACGTTTTGCGCCATCCTCTGAATATTCATAGCGGTGGCCAGGCTTAAGTGCATCTAATCGGTTACCACTGATTGCCCCATAACTGGCAAAAGCACGTGCATCAAAATAAACACTGCCATCATCGCCCACATAAGCAAAACCAGTCTGTATAAGCTTCGCAATCATTTCTTGCATGAGCGGAATTGATTCGCTTGCCCTTGGATATTTATCGGCAGCCGTGATGTTTAAGCGGTTCAAGTCCAAATGGAAATGGCTTTCATATTTTCGCGCAATCTCAAAGGGATCAGTTTTTTCTAGAGATGCCTGCGCAAGCATTTTATCTTCAGTTTCATTTATGTCTTCTGACATGTGACCGACATCGGTAATATTTTGAATCAGTTCTACTGTGTGTCCAGAAATTTCTAAAGTTCGTCGGACTAGATCGGCAAGCAAGAAAGTTCTTAAATTTCCAACATGTGCATCTCGGTAAACTGTTGGTCCGCAACAATAAATTCGAGTGACACCATCGGTGGATTTAACATCGTGCAGATTTCGGCTAGCGGTGTCATAAAGAGAGAGTGTCACTTTTTTTCAACCACTTCTTTCCACAGCGCAATCTCACTATGCGAAAACTCGATGAGCTTTCCATGGCGATTGCGAAGCGTTATGGGGGACTCTAGGTAGCCGACAATGTCACGAAATCCACCCTCGGGCTCGTGCAAGCGGATTGTGACGCGCTTGCCTATCAGGGCGGCGAAACGGTCGTGGAGTCCATCAGACATGGCTCAACGATAATCCTTAACTTCAAATATCGCCCTTGGAGAGTGGATGTGATTAGAATCGGGGAGTTGATTACCAATACTTCTTACGGAGGCTAGTCGTGACTTATGTGATCGCCCAACCATGTGTCGATGTGAAAGATAAATCCTGCATCGCCGAATGTCCTGTGGACTGCATTTATGAGGGTGATCGCATGTTGTACATCCAAGCCGATGAGTGTGTCGACTGCGGTGCATGTGAGCCGGTCTGCCCAGTTGAAGCTATTTACTATGAAGACGACGTACCACCACAGTGGAAAGAGTTTGGAAAAGTTAATACCGAATTCTTTGTTGAAATTGGATCACCTGGCGGAGCTAACAAGGTTGGGGCAACACATACTGACCATGCCTTAGTAAAAGCCTTGCCTCCTAAGAGCGAGTAAGTTTTCTTGCGCTCATCACTCCCAGATTTCCCCTGGGATGCGCTTGCCCCTTATGGCGATAAAGCGCGCTCGCACCCAGCTGGAATAATCGATCTTTCTGTTGGAACACCCGTAGACCCAACGCCTGATTTTATTCAAGCGGCATTACGTGAGTCGGCAAATTCTCCCAGTTATCCAGTTACTGCAGGAACCCCAGAACTTCGGGCAGCAATTAAAAAATGGGCAATTGAACGACTTGGCGCAACTGGTGATTTTGATGTTTTACCAGTAATTGGATCAAAAGAATTAGTTGCTTGGTTACCCACAATTGTTGAAAGCAAGAAAGTTCTAATTCCAGAGATTGCATATCCCACGTATCACGTCGGCGCCTTGATTGCCCAAGCGCAATCAATGCCAGTTGGTATTGATGCACTTACTTGGCCAGCCGCAGATTTAGCTTGGTTGAATTCACCCTCAAATCCAACCGGCAGAGTTCACACTGTTGCTGAAATTAGAGCTTGCATTGACTGGTCCCGAGCTAATAATTCAATTCTTATTTCGGATGAGTGCTATTTAGAATTTGATCACACAGCGGTTTCTACTTCAGTCATGGCATTAACTGGTGGAGATAATAAAAATATTTTGGCGCTACATTCATTATCCAAGCGCTCTTCAATGGCAGGTTATCGAGCCGCTTTCATGGTGGGGGATCCAGCGCTTATTGCCAAAATTCGTGAACTACGAAAGCACGCCGGAATGATGGTCGCACTTCCAGTTCAAAAAGCGATGACAGCTGCACTTGGTGATGACAAACATGTTGCCGAACAACGTGCTCGATACAACGCGCGACGTGATGCACTGCGTCCAGCTTTGCAAGCATGTGGATTTAAAATTGAATTCAGCAACTCTGGTTTATATTTATGGTGTACGCGCGATGAAGATGCTTGGACAAGTGTTGATTGGTTAGCTCAACGGGGAATTCTTGCAACCCCCGGATCCTTCTATGGCGAAAAGGGTAAAAACCATATTCGTATTGCCTTGACGGTAACTGACGCACAAATTGCTGATGCAGTAGTGCGCTTAAAGGCTTAAATAATGGCCGTCGGGATTCTATTAGTAGGCGGTTTTGGTACACGACTAATGCCGCTGACTAAAAATTCTCCGAAACCAATGCTCACTGTTGCAGGACTCCCAGTAACCGAGCATCAACTTGCAATGGCAAAAAGAGCTGGCATAACCACAATTGTGTTAGCTACATCGTATTTATCGGAGGTTTTTACACCTTATTTTGGTGATGGTTCACGATGGGGAATGAAAATTATGTATGCAGTTGAGACTAAACCTCTTGGTACGGGGGGAGCGATTCGAAATGCTGCGAAACTTCTTCCTACCGATCAATCAGTAGTTGTTTTTAATGGGGATGTCCTAAGCTCACACAATCTTTCACAACAAATCAAAGAACATGAATTAAATAAAGCCGATGTAACTTTGCATTTAACCGCAGTAGATAATGCGCGCCCATATGGTTGTGTGCCAACTGATTCCGATGGCCGCGTAACTGCATTTTTAGAAAAAATGGAAAATCCAATTACAAATACAATTAATGCAGGCTGTTATGTTTTCAAACCATCTGTAATTGAGACTATTCCGTTGGATGAAGTTATAAGCGTTGAGCGGCAGGTTTTTCCAGAATTAGTTGCAAACCATGGAAAAGTCTTCGGTTTTATTGATGATTCTTATTGGTTAGATATAGGAACACCCAAAGCGTTATTAAAAGGTTCAATTGATCTTGTTACTGGCGCCGCAGATGCATCGGCGTTGACACCAGATCTTGTTCACACCCGTACTGGTGATAGTTTGATAATGAAAGGTGCACAAGTTGATCCGGGCGCAGTCATCGATAAAGGCAGTTGTATTTCCCACGGTGCGGTAATTGCCGACGGCGCACATATTTCTGGTTCCATCATCGAAGCCGGGGCGAGCATTGGCCGCGATTGTGCGATAGTCGACTCATTCGTAGCTGCCGGGGCGATTATTGAAAATTCTGCGCAAATATCGGCGGCTTTCGTCACAAATAGTGAAATTATTTCTATCCCCTAGTGATTTGAGCGTAAATTTAATAAGAACTAGGGGTACCCGCACTTGACTTATGGGACTTACACGCGTGTAATTCACTCCTAAGCAAGTCTTTTCCACGAGGGATGAGACAAGACGTTATTCAAGGAGAATCGACAATGCCGATTAAACCTGAAGCCACGAACTCCCCAACCCCCACAACTGGCCCAAAAATCACTTTAGCAACTGGCGAGAGTATTGAACTCTCATGGCAAGAGCGGGCCTTGTGCGCGCAAACAGATCCAGAGGCATTCTTTCCAGAAAAGGGTGGCTCCACTCGTGAAGCAAAACGCGTATGTCTTTCTTGTGATGTCCGCTCAGAGTGTTTGGAATATGCGCTCGCACATGATGAACGCTTTGGAATTTGGGGCGGTCTCTCAGAGCGTGAACGTCGTCGCTTAAAGCGCCGTTCTGCGTAATCTTTTTAATCACCACTTTTTAAGAGATAGTTTGAACTGTGGCTACAGCAGATAAGCATTCCGTTACTGCAATCGTTGTTACACACGACGGTGAAACGTGGTTACCCGCAGTTGTTGCTGCTTTAGCTTCGCAAACTCGGCCCATCGATCAAATAATCGCAGTTGATACGGGTTCGTTAGATACGTCAACTAAATTAATTAAATCTGCGCGCATCCCAATTATTGCAGCCGACCGTAACTGTGGATTTGGTGATGCAGTTGCTCTTGCTGTTGCAAAAATGCCTACACACATTGAAGGCAGTAGCGAATGGATATGGCTCATTCATGATGATTGCGCACCAGCACCGACTGCATTAGAAAAATTACTTGAAGCAATTGATGACCGCCCACAAGTTGCAATGGTGGGTCCTAAACTTTTGGGTTGGCATGACCACACTCATTTACTGGAAGCGGGCGTAAGCATCGCCGGTAATGGAGCTCGCTGGACCGGTCTAGAAACAATGGAATATGACCAAGGTCAGCATGATGGAATTCACGATGTTTTGGCGGTAAGTACTGCCGGTGCGTTGATACGACGAGATATTTTTGAAGAAGTAGATGGGTTTGATTCAAATTTAGCTTTGTTCCGTGATGACGTTGACTTTGGTTGGCGAGTTCGAGTGGCCGGGCACGCAGTCATTGCAACAACCCAAGCCATTGCATATCACGCACAAGCTGCGGCAACTGAGCGCCGAAGCGTTGATGTAGAAGGTGCATTATTGAATCGACCTTTACTACTTGATCGCCGAAATGCGGCTTATGTATTACTGGCTAATTCTTCCTGGTGGATGATGCCTTGGCTGACCCTTCAAATTTTTAGTTCTGCAATTGCTCGTTCACTAGGTTTTCTTCTAGCTAAATTGCCTGGTTATGCCGCTGACGAATTATTGGCTGTCGCCACTTTAGTCTTTCGGCCAGCAACATTAATTAAAGCGCGAAAAGATCGAAAATCTAAACGCTTAATCTCACCTCGAATTATCTCTGCATACATCCCACCGCGTTGGTCTCAAATAAGACTCACTGCAGCAAATGTGGTTGAAACTTTACGTTCGAAAATAATTCCAGTTGCAGAAATTTCTACAAATTCCTCCATTGAAAGCCTTGATGAAGAAGATTTATTAGTTCCAACAAAAAGCAATCAGTGGATAAATATTTTGCGAAAGCCCGAAGTACTGGGTTACGTATTAATGAGTGTGTTTACCTTAATTGCTTCGCGTGATCGCATTGGTAATTTGATGGGCGGTGCACTTGCAGCTTCACCGAGTGGAGCTCGGGATCTGTGGCGAAGTTATTTTGAATCGTGGCACCAAGTTGGACTTGGAAGCTCACATGCAGCCCCTCCCTGGTTAGTAATTTTGGCCCTTGCCTCTATCGCAGTTCTGGGGAACATTCCATTATTAATGACTTTACTGTTTTTATTGGCCCCGCTTTTAATGATGTGGTCAGCACACTCTCTTTTAGGTAAATTATCTAAAAATAGATTTATAACCATGCCGGCGAGTTTTCTTTATGCGATGTCCCCGGTAGCTCTGGCGTCAATTAACTCGGGCCGACTTGCAACGATTCTTTTATTGGTTTTGGCCCCACGCGTACCTTTCATTTTGAGCGCTTGGAAGAGTATTGAACTAAATAGTTGGCGCCGTATTTACGGTCTCTGCCTTCTATTGGCTTTATTCAACGCATTCACGCTGACTACTACACTCATTTCATTTGGCGTCATCGCTACTGCAATCTTCTTTGACTATCAAAGTTTTTCAGTTGGGCAGGACAAATTAATCTTCCGCTCTCGCATCTATCGCCGACTTACGCTTTTATTTGTCCCCTTTATGTTGGTTGCGCCTTATTCCTTCGAAGCTTTCGTGAAACCTTCACGCTTTCTTGCTGAACCTGGGTTAGCTATTGCAGGTGGTTCAACTCCGCTAGTTTTAATGGGAAATCCTGGCGGAATTGGCGCGCTGCCGTGGTGGTTAGCCAGTCCAATTTTACTCGTCTTAATCGTTGCGCTTTTCTCTTCAACTTCAGCCCGACAAATTGCTCAGCTTGGAATAATTTTTCTTAGCACTGCCGTTCTTTTTTCTGTTGTTTCATTTTCAAGCCATGGCAATAGTGGCCATGCGATTATGTGGACAGGTTCATTCTTAGCGATAGCAACTTTGACTTCCATAGCTGCAGGAGTAGTTCTTTTGGATCGACTTCGTTCCACTTTAGTCGTTAGCAATATTCACTACCGCCATATCCTGGCGGCACTTCTTCTAATTTTTACTTCTCTATATGCAGTGACAAGCACGGTGTGGTCACTTACATCCGGTGCTGCATCCCCAGTTCAAAGCGGACGCACAACCGTCATGCCAGCATTTCTTACTGCTGAGCCCAACACAAAGATCCTTGTGTTGCGTGAAATTTCAAATAGTGGAAGTAAATCCGTTCAATATTACATTTCCCGTGGCACCGATATTTTGTTGGGACAACCAGATGTTGCGCCAGGTCAGATTCATGAGATTGAAAGCGCGGCACAGCAACTCATTGATGGCTCCGGAATCACTAGTAGCAAAGTATTAGCGGCCTATGGAATCAAGTATGTATTTGTTAAAAATCCATTTAACCCAACAATAATTCGCACTATCGATGGTTTAGGTGGATTTGCACGTACGTCAGCCACTTCATCCGGTGTTGTCTGGAGGGTATCTGGCGCCGTCGGTCGTTTAATTTTTACAGCTAAAGATGGCACACAACAAGTTTTGCAATCCGGAGAAATTGGCGCACGCACAACTGTTCCAGGACCAGGGACTTTAACTTTGACCGAAAGTTTTGATAGATCATGGCAAGTTGTTGAAAATGGTTATCGTTTACCGCGCCTTCGTGACGCACACGGACTATCGCAATTTCAAGTGAGTGAAACTGGTGAGATTTCTTTAATTCATGACGGAACCATTCGACGTGGTTGGCTCTCATTGCAGCTCATTGGAATCGTGCTAGTTGTAGTTCTGGCCTTACCGGCGGGACGAAGAAAACGCGAGATTTCTGAATCGGAGCTGGCATGATAACTAAACGCCCTCTCATTTATATCGCTGCACTTTCCACAACCGTTTTACTTGCTTCATTGGTAAATGTTGCATCTACTGGAAGAAATTATTCGCAAACATATCCAGACGTTGTGTGCCCACCTGCCCTGAGCGGTTTGAATTCACAAGTATCAGTTTCGCCTTCTAGCACTCAGTTTCAGAATTTAGAAAATAGAAGCAGCAAAACCGTTCCATTTAAGACAACTCGATATGTGATGTCCAAAAGCGCGGTTGTTATAGCTGCGCAGGGCATCACGCCGATAGCGTGGCAAAGTCGTCCGAGCGGTTGGGCTGGAGGCGTACTCTGTTCCGGGCCCGCCCAAAGCCAATGGTTTGTCGGTGGAAGCGCTGATGTAACTACGCGGGGGCATTTAATTATCACTAATAGTGGATTAAGTGATGCGATTGTTGATATTCAAAGTTACTCTGAAAATGGCAAGCAGCCCGTTAAGTCAATTAATTTAAAGTCTAAAAACTTTGCTTCAATCGCACTAGATTCACTTGCGCCCGGTGATCATTCACTTGCAGTGCTCGTCACGCCTCGATCAGGTCGAATCAATTCTTTTATGATTGATGAACAAGGTGCTGGTTTGAAGTCTTTGGGTGGCGATTTTGTAAATGCAATTTCAGTTCCAGCAACTGATATTATGATTCCTGCAGTTCCAAACGAAATCCAATCAAAGATACAAAAGAATTCCTCGAGCCATACGTTGCGAATTCTTGCTCCAGGAAACGTTGAGACGCAATTTACTGCTGAAATCTTAACAACCGATGGACGCTTCATTCCCGTCGGTCTAAATGCGCACACAATTTTAGCTGGTGTCGTTGCCGATATTACTTTCTCACCATCAATAGCTGCCAAAGTTTTTGCTGTGCATATAACTTCGCAAGAACCAGTTGTCGCGTCTATTTCCACGCCATTGACCTCCAATGGGCATAAAGATTTTGTGTGGAGCACTTCTGTGCCAACGCTTTCACCGCTCACAATGGCGATTTCTGGATTAACTCCATTATTTACTTTTGCGGGAGATTCGATATCGGTTGAGCTCAGCGTCACATTTCTGAACGGAAAGAAACGTATAAGCCACATCACCGGTACAGATATCGCGGCTTGGAGAGCGCCGGCCAACGCCAAAACCGTCACCTTTATTTCAACTAACAACAATACTTACGGCGGCGCCATAGTTACTTCCACGGATGGTTATGGATATTTTCCTGTGGAGGCGGGCAGTGTTCTCACGCGAGTTGAAGTTCCAAACTCAAATATTCGTGTACTGAATCCCTGAAAATCCCATTTATTTCTGGCAAAGCACACTAATCTTCTAGGTATGAAATCAACGTTGCATGTAGGCCGAGGTTGTTCTCGTGCTGGCTGCCGATCTACAGCAACAATGACGCTGACTTATATTTATGCCGAATCAACGGCAGTTGTCGGCCCGCTTGCAACTTTTTCCGAACCTCATGCCTATGACTTATGTGCAGTTCATGGGGAGCGACTGAAAGTTCCACATGGTTGGAATGTTATTAAGCAGGAACTCACGGGAAGTGAACCAGGCCCGTCTGATGATGATTTGATGGCAATCGCCGATGCAGTTCGCGAAGTAGCAAAAAGAGATGTTGTAGATACAGATGCGATTGAAACGCAAAGTTCACAATCTTCAATTGGCCGTCGCGGACACTTACGCGCTATTCCTTCGTAAAGATTTATTTAAATGTCCACAAGTATTCCCAACATTTTCAAGGCCTATGACATTCGTGGGCTTGTTGATTCGGAAATTACGCCAGATTTTACTTTCGCAACTGGTTTAGCTTTTGCTCGATTTTTACAACAAGAGCGCGAACCCGCCACCGTAGTAATTGGTCAAGACATGCGTCCTTCTTCACCCGCGCTGGCTGATGCATTTTCTGCCGGTGTGACATCTCTTGGTATGGATGTAATTCGTATGGGCTTGGCATCCACGGACATGCTTTATTTTGCCTCAGGAAAATTAGGTTTACCTGGCGCGATGTTTACCGCCAGTCATAATCCTGCTGAATATAACGGCATTAAATTATGTTTGAGCAGCGCTCGACCTATTGGAAAAGAATCTGGCCTGCTTGCGATTGAGAATTTTGTTCGTCAAGGTTCACCACTCCAGATTGGATCAGTGGGCGTTGAAACCCAACGCGACATGCTGGAAGAGTATGTAGATCATCTTTTAGCCCTCGTTGATCTCTCAGAGATACGGCCATTAAAAATCGTTGTTGATGCTGGAAATGGAATGGCTGGACACACTGCTCCTGCGATATTCAAAAGGTTAAACTGCGAATTAATTCCTATGTATTTTGAGCTAGATGGAAGTTTCCCTAATCACGAAGCTAATCCAATCGATTCCAAGAATCTTAAAGATCTCCAAAAAGCTGTACTTAAACATAAAGCTGATTTGGGTCTGGCTTTTGATGGTGATGCAGACCGTTGTTTCTTAGTGGATGAAAAAGGAATTGCGGTTAATCCTTCGGATTTGACTGCGCTAATTGCTTCTCGCGAATTAAAAAAACACCCAGGTTCTACAATTATTTATAATTTAATTTCATCCCGTGCCGTACTTGAAATAATTGAAGAAAACGGGGGAGTGGGACTACGAAGTCGCGTAGGGCACTCGTATATTAAAAAAATGATGGCCGAAAGTAAAGCAATTTTTGGTGGGGAACATTCAGGTCATTTTTATTTTGATGAATTCTGGCGAGCCGACTCTGGTGCATTAGCAGCACTACATGCAATTGCTGCATTAGGTGCAGCCGATAAATCAATGTCTCAAATCCTTAAGCCATTCCAACGTTATGTGTTAAGTGGTGAAATTAATTCAAAGGTTGCAGATACCTCTGTAGCCATGCACGCTGTTGAGCAGGTATATGGTGCAATCAATGGCCTCACTCTTGATCACCTCGATGGCCTGACTGTTAACGGGGATACTTGGTGGTTCAATCTGCGTCCATCAAATACTGAACCCCTGCTTCGGCTTAACGTTGAGGCTAAGACCGCGGCTCGTATGGAAAAGCTGCGTGATGAGGTTCTTGCAATAATTCGCTCCTGACTAAGGCCTTCATTACTCGCTTTAGCGCTGGGGGCAGTAACCTATGCTCCTGACCGGATTAAGGAGCTTTTCGTGAACGCACCAGTTACTTCTACTCTTCCACGCCATGACATCGCCGATGCGACGCTGGCCGCTCAAGGGCGCATGCGCATCGAATGGGCTGAACGCAACATGCCAGTCCTTGCTCAAATTCGTGCGCGTTTTGAAAAGTCTCAACCATTTGCTGGCGTTCGAATTTCAGCATGCATGCATGTCACAACTGAAACTGCCAACCTTATGCGCGTCTTAAAAGCCGGTGGAGCTGAGATTGCTCTGTGCGCTTCTAATCCATTGTCTACACAAGATGACACTGCAGCTGCGCTAGTTCATGAATATGGAATTTCAGTTTTTGCCCGCAATGCCGTAGACCGCGATGGCTATTACGAACACATCAACGCAGCTCTAGATATCGAACCGCATCAAGTATTTGATGATGGTTGCGATCTTGTTAATACTCTTCACACAACTCGCAAAGAATTAATTCCAAATATTGCTGGTGGTTGCGAAGAAACTACAACAGGTGTTATCCGCCTAAATCAAATGGCTAAAGATGGCGCGCTTCAATTCCCAATGATTGCCGTTAATGACACTGATACCAAGCACATGTTTGATAACCGTTACGGAACTGGTCAATCAACTCTGGACGCAGTTTTCCGTTCTACAAACTTTTTACTTGCTGGTCGAATTCTTGTAGTTGCCGGTTTCGGTTACTGCGGTAAGGGCGTTGCAGAACGTGCCAAGGGAATGGGTGCTGATGTAATCGTGACTGAGATTGATCCAACCAAGGCACTTGATGCAATGATGCAAGGTTTCCGCGTCATGCCAATGCTTGATGCAGCAAAAGTTGGAGACGTATTTATTACCGTAACGGGTAACCGCGACGTACTTCGCGATGAACATTTTGCTGTAATGAAAGATGGCGCAATTATGGCTAACTCAGGCCACTTCGATATTGAAATCGATGTCGCTTGGTTAGAACAAAATGCCAAGAAGAAGAATGCAAAGATGCGCCACCAAACTGATGAATATGTAATGGCCGATGGCCGCCGTCTACTGCTTCTTGCCGAAGGACGTTTAGTTAACCTTGGCGCAGCAGAAGGTCACCCAGCTTCAGTAATGGATATGTCATTTTCTGATCAAGCCCTGACTGCTGAATATCTTGTGAAGGAAGCTAAGAATTTGAAGGCTGGCGTTCACAACGTTCCAACATATATTGACAAAGAAGTTGCGACTTTAAAGTTGCAGAGCATGGGTGGACATATTGATGTTCTTACTCCTGCACAAGATATGTACTTGAACTCTTGGGAGCACGGTAGCTAATGACACTGGTTATGGTCGTCGATGACGACCAGGACCTTGCCGAAATGCTCGGCATTGTTTTAACCGGTGCAGGCATTGATGTAGACCTTGTAAGTCGTGGTGATGAAGTTCTAGATGTATTTAGAAATAATCCGCCAGATTTGGTCTTACTCGATGTTATGTTGCCAGGTCTAGATGGCATCGAAGTATGCAAATTGATTCGAGCCGAATCTATGGTTCCAATAATCATGTTGACGGCAAAAGGTGACAGCCACGATGTTGTGCGTGGACTTGAAGCCGGGGCCGATGATTACATGGTCAAACCTTTCAAACATCCTTCAGAATTAATCGCTCGAATCCGTACCAGATTACGCCGAACTAATGCAGATGTTTCGGGCTTACTCACTATTGGTGACTTAGCAATTGATGTGCAGGCACACCAAATTTTAAGAGCAGGTAAACAAATCGGCTTGACCCGCTTGGAGTTTGATTTGCTTGTTGCTTTAGCTAAAGAACCAGGCCGTGTATTTACTCGCGATGCTTTGCTCAGCGAAGTCTGGGGATATCGGCATTCAACCGACACTCGACTTGTGAATGTTCACGTACAGCGACTGCGATCAAAAATTGAGCACGATCCCGAGAACCCAGAAATTGTTGTTACCGTGCGAGGAGTTGGCTACAAAGCTGGAGTGATGGGCGGTTCTTAAATATGAACTCGTTCATGAGCAGGTTTCGAAATTCTTTAGCACTCAAAGTAATAGTTTCTACAGTATTGCTTTCGCTCGGCGTTATTTATTTGACTGGATCAGCATTGAATTCACAGCTTTCGGCCGGTATCAAAAAAGTAAATATTGATTCTTCGCGTATTGAAGCCCGTTCTACTATTTTTTCCGCTGAATACCGCTTCTTACTCGCGCAGGGCGAAAAAGATGTGGCAATACATAAAGTTGTGGATGATGTAATTAGTTCTGCAACTTCACTCACATCTAATGAAAATGCTCGAGAAGTTATTTTTATTAGAAGTCCAGGCAACACAAAAACGCAGGACTATCAAATTTCATCAAATTTAGTCAATCCAAATTCGATTTCTCCAGATCTTCGTTCCAGAGTACGTAAACATAGAGACTTAGTTTGGTCTTACGTAAATATTAATTATGAAGGCGGCCAGGTTGTTCCGGGGTTAGCTTTTGGTCAAAAAGTTAATATTCCGAATGCCGGTCAGTATGAGATGTACCTAGTATTTTCTTTGACTAATCAAAATGCCACCTTAGATTTGATTCAAAGGCTTCTATTATTTACTGGTGCGGCCTTGATTATTCTAATTGCTTTAATCGTTTGGTTGGTGGTTCGCCAAGTTGTTAGACCGGTTCGAGAAGCTGCAATGATTGCCGCTAAATTTACTAACGGTGACTTCAGTCAGCGAATGAAAGTTGTCACTAGTGATGAAATTGCCACTTTAGGTCAATCATTTAATGAGATGGCTGAGTCGCTTGAAAAGCAGATTGCACGTCTAGAGAACTTATCCCGTGTTCAGCAGCGCTTTGTGTCGGATGTATCGCATGAACTTCGCACACCATTAACGACGTTGCGAATGGCATCCGAGGTCATTTTTGACTCTCGAGAGAGCTTTGATCCTATTGTTGCGCGAAGCACCGAGTTATTAGTTGCCCAGCTCGACCGATTCGAGCGCTTGCTTGAAGATCTTTTAGAGGTCAGTCGTTTCGATGCTGAGGTAGCCGTAGTTGAAGCGGTTGATTTCGACATAGTTTCATTAGCTAATAAATGTGCCGAGGATTTATCACTTGTTGCTAAAGAGCGCCTCACTGAAGTTCGTATTTATTCGATCGCTGAAAACATCATGATTAAGGCCGATATTCGACGAGTGGAAAGAATCTTAAGAAATCTATTTTCAAATGCCATTGATCACGCTGAAGAAAAACCGATCGCAGTGACAATAATTGCCAGCGAACATGATGTTGCTGTTGGAGTACGCGACCATGGAATTGGTCTTGATGAGAATGCTTTGTACCGTGTATTTGATCGATTCTGGCGTGCAGATCCATCGCGTGCCCGGACTCGAGGTGGCACTGGGCTTGGTCTTTCTATCGCGCTAGAGGATGCACGCCTGCACAATGGAGAGTTAGAGGCGTGGGGTCGAAGCGGAAAAGGCGCACACTTTGTTTTAACACTCCCACGCGAGTTTACGAGCTCTATTGAAAATCGATTAATTAAATTAATCCCGGATGATTATCACGAGTAGTTTCCACAGCCTCTAATTCCCAAGTCAACTGTGAATTAAATTCACTGCGTGAAAGTAATTAATGAATTAAGCCAACTCCTATTTCCCACACGTTGCTATGGGTGTGGCTCAATTGGAATAACCATTTGTTCAAACTGTCGGCGTGAATGGCATCCGCACTATTATCAGACTCATATTCTTAATTTGAAAGTTCACTCGGCAATTCTTTACTCTCCAACTGCGAGCAAGATAATTATGGCTGCTAAAGAAAATGGTTTGAGTGGAGCGGATCAATTAATTATCGATGCAATTGTGCATGTACTAAGCCGAGCCAATTTTGACCGGCATAATGTCAGACTTGTCCCGATCCCTTCTTCAGCTACAAATTGTCGACGCCGAGGACGAAATTTTGTTTACGAAATTTGCAAAGAAATCTCACAGCAAACACAAATACCGCTCTCACCGGCTTTAACTATTGTTAGAAAAGTTAGGGATCAAAGTGGGCTTACCGCAAAGGCGCGTTCACGAAATATGGAAGGGGCATTTGGCGTTAAAGCGGGAATATATCCGCGGGGTGATTTAATTCTCATCGACGATGTAGTCACCACAGGCGCCACCGTCACTGAGGCGTCCAGGGCCCTGCGTTATCGCGGATTTACGCTGCTTGGCTCAGTTACCGCTTGCGTGGCGCAACCTCTACGATAGGAACCTTGAGTCGACAGGCTCCGTGGAGTTTTGAAGGGTTTCGTTAATGCCAGCGTTTTTTGACAAGATTATGCGTGCCGGCGAAGGTCGTGTCCTTCGCGAACTCAGCAAGATCGTTGATGTCGTTAACGCTCACGAGCCTCGAATTTCCGCGCTTTCAGATTCCGAGCTTCGCGAACAAACAGATTTATTCAAAGCGCGATACGTAAATGGTGAATCACTTGATGATTTAATGCCAGAGGCTTTTGCTGTGGTGCGTGAGGCTGCAAAACGAACTCTTGGTCAGCGTCATTACGATGTTCAATTAATGGGCGGCGCTGCGCTCCATAAAGGCAATATTGCTGAAATGCGCACCGGTGAAGGTAAGACACTTGTTGCAACACTTCCATCATATTTGAACGCACTTGCCGGCCGCGGAGTACATGTTGTTACAACAAATGATTATTTGGCAGAACGCGATAGTGAGTGGATGGGACGAATCCATCGCTTCCTAGGTCTTCGAGTTGGGGTAATTCTTGCAAATATGACTCCAGCCGAGCGTCGAGAAGCTTATTTTGCTGATATCACTTATGGAACTAATAATGAATTTGGTTTTGATTATTTGCGTGACAATATGGCTTGGTCCCTTGAAGAATGCGTTCAAAGAGATCACTTCTTTGCCGTAGTTGACGAGGTTGACTCAATTTTGATTGATGAAGCACGCACACCTTTGATTATCAGCGGACCTGCTGATAAAGCAACTAAGTGGTATGTCGAATTTGCAAATCTAGTTGGCAAATTGCAACGGGATGTTCATTACGAAATTGATGAAAAAAAGAAGACCCTTGGAATTCTGGAAGAGGGAGTAACAAAGGTCGAAGAGTTACTTCAAATAGGTAACCTGTATGAAGCTGCGAACACTCCGATGATTGGCTATCTCAATAATGCCGTCCGTGCCAAAGAGTTATTCAAGCGCGATAAAGATTATGTCGTTATGAACGGCGAGCTTTTAATCGTCGATGAGCACACAGGCCGCATGTTGGCTGGACGTCGCTATAGCGAAGGCCTACATCAAGCATTAGAAGCTAAAGAACGTATTGAAATTAAAGATGAAAACCAGACTCTAGCCACAATTACTTTGCAGAACTACTTCCGTCTTTATGAGAAGTTATCGGGTATGACTGGTACGGCAATGACGGAAGCATCTGAGTTTCATCAGATTTATAAGTTGGGTGTAGTTCCAATTCCAACTAATCGCTCAATGGTTCGTATCGATCAAGCCGATTTGGTTTACAAGTCAGAAGCTGGAAAATTTATTGCGGTGACCGCTGATATTGTTGAAAAACATCGCAAGGGTCAACCAGTTCTAGTTGGAACCGTGAGTGTTGAAAAATCTGAAGAACTATCAGCTTTCTTGCGCAAAGCAGGCGTTGCTCACGAAGTCCTCAATGCTAAGCACCACGAACGTGAAGCGGCAATCATTGCGCGAGCTGGAGTTAAAGGCGCAGTAACTGTTGCAACAAATATGGCTGGACGCGGTACTGACATCATGCTGGGTGGCAATCCAGAGTTCATGGCAGATTTTGAATTACAACGTAAAGGAATTTCTCCAGTAGATAATGCTGAAGAGTACGAGAAAGCTTGGCCAGAGGAAATTGCTCGCCAAAAGGCGGCAGTTGCAGTAGGTCACGAAGAAGTAATTGCACTTGGTGGTCTCTATGTTCTTGGTACCGAGCGTCACGAATCACGTCGTATTGATAATCAGTTGCGTGGTCGTTCCGGACGTCAAGGTGACCCAGGTGAATCACGTTTCTATCTTTCACTACAAGATGAACTCATGCGACGCTTTAATTCTGGAATGGTCGAGCGCTTCTTATCGGCTGCGGGCATCCCAGAAGATGTTCCAATTGAATCTAAGATGGTAAGTAACGCTATTCGTTCAGCACAAACTCAAGTTGAATCACAAAACTTTGAAATGCGTAAGAATGTTTTGAAATATGACGATGTAATGAATCGCCAACGCCAAGTGGTGTATGGCGAGCGTCGAATGGTCCTAGAAGGTGCAGATATTGAAGATCAAATAGCAACATTTGTTAGTGACACACTCACTGCCTATGTTGGGGCAGCAACTGCAGCTGGTTATGCCGAAGATTGGGATTTAGAAACCCTATGGAATGCTTTAAAGACAATTTATCCAATTTCATTTACGGTAGAAGAATTAGTAAATCGAGTTGGATCACGCGCGGCATTGGATGCTGATTATTTATCGGCAGCGATTGTGGAAGATTGCAAAGCGGCCTATATAAAGCGCGAAGAATCACTTGGTGCCGAAGTTATGCGTGAACTAGAGCGCAAAGTGCTGTTGTCAGTACTTGATCGCAAATGGCGCGAGCATCTTTATGAAATGGATTATTTACAAGAGGGAATTGGCTTGCGCGCAATGGCACAGAGAGATCCACTCGTTGAATATCAGCGCGAAGGTTTTGATCTATTTTCTGCAATGATGGATGCAATTAAGGAAGAGATTGCTGGCTTCTTATTTAATATTGAAGTAACTGTTGAAGAATCAAATCAAAAAGTTAGTGGAGCAGGGCTGGAAGCTAAGTCATTGCCTACAACTGGATTGCAGTACACCGCGGCTGATGAATCGGGAGTTAAAACTACCGGTGATGTTTCGCGTAATGCTCCTTGCCCTTGTGGTTCTGGAAAGAAATATAAGCGCTGCCACGGCGGTGCTTAAAGCAAAGTTAAAACCGTACAGAGCCAACGATTATCTAAACCTTCAAGGCGAAGAACTATCGATCGCAAACGGTTTTCATATCTCACTGTAATTGTTGCTTCACAAATTCCATCAAGAGGCTCTTGGATATGTATTTTGCGTATATGTCCAATAAGTTTTTCAGAGCCTGATTTTCTTACTAGCTCCGAAAAGACTGTGTAGTGGCACAGTTGAGCGACTTGATTGGGTGAACGTCGGCCCGCCCAAATCTCAACAACGTTATGGGCCAGTCGTCCGACCCAATCTAATAGGCCAGGTAAATCAGCAGCCGATGTAGGTTCTGGAGCAAAGTCTAGATCAAACTCGCCTTCATAATGTGTAGGAATTAAATACAACTTAGCTGGTGAAGTGTTAACCGGAGTTTGCCGGGGCTTAAATATTTCCAGAAGAGGATGTAGCCAATCCTCATCACCGGTGTGTGGGTAATTATCGATTGGGAAGGTGAGCAGGGTGAGATTGTCATCAGTGTGTGCAGTAGTAGTCATAGCGCTGAGATTGCTCGTTTAGAAAACTGAAAACCTCCACCACAAGGATGAATTCTTCTCATCCCAAAGGATGAGTGTGGATAAACCAAGCTGTTATGTGGGTCAATCCCATTAGGTGCTCTTATGAAACCAAGACCATCGAAAAATCAAAACAAAGCGCCTCTGGCAATTGCACTTATTTCTGCATCATTTCTTTCAGCATTTTTACTAGCAACCTTTTCAAATACTAAACATGAATACTGGGTAGCCACAAATGACTTACCAGCGGGTCACCAAATTTCCGCTGAAGATCTGCATGTAGGTCATATGAACCTCGATGCCAGTGCATCACATTACCTATCCAAAAATCAAGATCCACTAGGTCAAGTAGTTGTCAGAAATTTGAAAGCTGGGCAAATAGTTGACCAAGAAAGTGTGAGTACATCTACTTCAACACGAGCTAGCAGTGCAGTTCCGCTAAGTATTCGTTCAGTTGATTTGGCGTCAGGTATCGAAGTAGGACAGGCAGTTGATATTTATTGGGTTCTAGACAGTGATAGCGGCAAGCCTGCAGAAGATCCAATTCTAATTTTAGGTGGAGTTTTAGTCGTAAGCGCGGATGTGAAAAGCAAAAATTTCGGTACCGATGCAGCGATAACTGTAGCCGTCGAAGAAACACAAGTGTTACGACTCTTATCTGCAACAACACAAGGTCGTTTGGTGGTGATTCGTTCACATGTCTAACCAAGAACTACCAGTGGTGATAACTGCGATTGCAGATGCGCAAGTGGAGGGATTTATCGCAAGCACCCTCTTTACTCAAGGTTGGAGTGTGATATTTAGGGCGATAGATGTCGAATCCCTCCAAGACTTTTTAAAGAAAAACCCTGAGGAGTCAGCTAACGCACTTCTTATTTACGCACCCGATCTGGCTGGAATTTCACCTGAAACTATTTCTAGGTTGGCAATTCAAGTGAAGCAAATTGTAGGTTTTTCACAACAATTGGAAGTTGATGCAACATTTCCAGATTTGCATCGCGTCCCAGAGACTCCAACAGATTTAGTAAGTATTGTCCGAGGTTTTGTGCGCGCGCCAATGGTGCGTCAAATGAGCCAGATTTCTAGACAAAATCGCAAATCACATGTCATCGCAATTGGCTCAGCCGGAAGTGACACTGGCTGCACAACGATTGCACTTAATCTGGCTATGGAGTTAAGCGTGCTTGAAAAATCCACTCTGATCATTGATGCTAATTTTCGTGCACCTTCTATTGCTGCCCTCATAGCAATTCGAAATGTACAGAGCGACACGGGTTGGCGCACAATTGCGCCTCACCTAGCAATCGCCGAAATTACCCAATCCGAAGCTACAACTATTAATCAATTCATGGAAAGCGCCGTTCAGGTTTTCGATGTGATAATTATTGATTTAGGTTCAATCTCTGGACTCTCTAATCGCCTTACTGATCGACGCTGGACTTCAACAATGACAACATGGAGTTGTGATCAAGGTGATGAACTCATGGTGATTGCTCGGCCAGACTTACTTGGAATACATCGATTCGAACAAGTAGGAGAGTTACTTGAAAAGACTTCCATACGAGCTCAACTCAGTTTCACTTTAAATATGCGGAGCCAAGGCCGAAAAGGCGAAGACGAAGAAGCGCGCTTTTTAGCAATTGCTACAAGGCTTCGTCCAATCTGCGTACGAGTAATTGGCAAGGATGCTCGGGCAGCTTCTGCGGCAATGGAGCAGAAAGCAACATTAATTGAGGTAAATGAACGCTCAGCATTGCGTAAATCCATCGCGAAAATTGCGAGTGAGATTAAGCCGTAATCTCTAATACTATTGGGGCATGCGGGCATATCTACCTATAAGTAATGATGAGCTGGCACAATTTTTACTATCGGGCACAAAATCGGTTGAATCAATTTTTGCTCCAACACCATTTTTTGTTATTGAAAATGAAGATTTGGATGAAGAGGAAGTTGAGTATTTACTATCCTTAGAAGCGGCCCAGAGTTCACTTGAGCTACGCAGCTCGCAAAGCGCTCCCGGAATAGTTTTGGCTCTTGAACTTGAAGCAACTCAAGTTAATCAAGTGGAGGAAAAATCAGTTTCATTAAATTCTCCGCTCACATGGGATCAAGTTCAATGCGCATTGCTTCTGTATCCAGATGATGAAGAGCTGATCTGGTTTGCCACCCAAGAGATTTCAGTGAACTTGAGTGAGTGGAAATAAAATGCCTGATTTTGAAACTTTGATTCATGGCCGCAGTGCAATTTCACTTGATCAAGCGCACCGACTGCGAGAATTAGTTGCCGATTGGCAGTTACTTTCAGATTTATCTTTTGCAGATTTAGTTCTGTGGGTCCCGATCCGAAAAGATATTAAATTATGGCCGACCGGGCATGTAGCTGTGGCACATATACGCCCAACAACTGCCGCAACAGTTTTTACTAATGACATTATTGGTGAAGAAGTTTCGTGGGGGAGTAGAACGCATATTGATGCAGCGTTGTCGAGCGGTGAAATCATTCGCGATTCTGAGCCTGAGCAATTCGGAGACTTATTAATTAAAGAAGAAACCATTCCAGTAGTTTTTGAAGATCAAGTTATCGCCGTTATTTCTCGACATAGAAATGCAGATCTCATGCGATCACCGAGTAAATTAGAACTTAATTATCGCGAGATTGCGCATAGTTTGTATCGTATGGTTTCGCAGGGTTCATTTCCCTACAAAGATGCTGGCTCACTCTTTGAACCAGTACCCCGGGTTGGAGACGGATTAATCCGTTTAGATGTAAATGGCGTGATTTCCTATGCCAGCCCAAATGCCCGATCTGCATTTAGTCGTATGGGTTGGAAAAATGAAATTGAAAATCATAAATTGGGCGATGTCGCTGAAGAAGTAGCTAAAAACTCGTCCAATCCACACGAAGAGGGCATCCGCACACGTCTTAATGGAAAAGTTTTACGTCGCGTAGAAATCGATAATCAGGGCGGAACGATAGATTTATTAGTGCTTCCTATTTTGAAAGACGAAGATCGAATTGGCGCCATTGTATTGCTCCAAAATGTTACAGAGTTGCGTAGGCGAGAACGCGAGCTTGTAACTAAAGACGCAACTATTCGCGAAATCCACCATAGAGTGAAGAACAATTTGCAGACTGTTTCGGCTTTACTGCGTTTACAAGCCCGGCGAATTGAAGATCCAAGTGCGGCAGCTGCGCTTAATGAGGCGGTTCGCAGAATCGCTTCGATCGCGCTAGTTCACGAAACGCTTTCCAGTAGTAGTGAAAACACGGTTGCTTTTGACGAAGTATTGACCTCACTTATTACGCATGCCCTTGAATTAAGTCCACGTATGGGCCAACTTCGTATTGAAAGAAAAGGCGAACTTGGTTCATTGGAATCGCGCATGGCTACGCCATTATCGTTAGTTGTAACCGAATTAATGCACAATGCGCTAGAACATGGTTTAGCTGAACAAGGATCTGTACTTTCTATTGAACTGCAGCGCTATAGCAATGAGTGCGTTATCAACATAACTGATGACGGAGTCGGTTTGCCAGCGGGCTTTGATCTTGCAACCTCTTCAAATCTTGGTTTACAGATCGTTCGTACACTCACTGAAAATGAACTCAATGGTGTTTTGAAATTAGAATCAACTGCCTCGGGAACTCAAGCTAACTTACGTTTCCCACTTTAAATACTGTTCTGTTGCTCCATTAAACGTGCGCGATTACGTGCAGCACGGCGCTTAAGTGCACGGCGCTCATCTTCTGAAAGCCCACCCCACACACCAGCATCTTGTCCGCTTTCTAACGCCCAAGCCAAGCAAGGCTCTTTAACAATGCAGCGATTACAAACTTTTTTAGCTTCCTCTATTTGAGTAAGTGCAGGGCCTGTATTTCCAACGGGGAAGAACAACTCAGGATCTTCATCACGGCAAGCAGATTGATGTCGCCAATCCATAGCAGGCCTCCTTCTACAAAATTTGGGCAGACCCAAATCACGTTAATTCTTACGGTGGTTATACGCACTCCGATGTTGCGCAAGGTATTAATTCTCCCGTGTAATGCAGTGATTAACAAGGATGAAATGAAAAAGATTTGCCTAAATGGAGGTGATTTAAGTCGCGTGTGCCCCCGACAGGATTCGAACCTGTGCACCCGCCTCCGGAGGGCGGTGCTCTATCCCCTGAGCTACGGGGGCTCTGGAGCATGAGTAGGTTATCAGCGGGTGCGCTTCTGACGTGAAACTGCCAGAATTGCACTCATGAATTCAATCGCATATTTCGCAACAGGATGTTTTTGGGGCGCAGAAAGACGCTTGTGGCAGATGGATGGAGTTCTAGAAACTTCAGTTGGCTACATGGGGGGAACCCGTGCGAATCCATCATATGAACAAGTGTGCACCGGAGTAACCGGCCATGCTGAAATGGTGAAAATAGTTTTTGATGAATCAAAAATCAGTTATCAACGTTTGCTTGAAGAATTTTGGACAATGCACGATCCAACATCGTTGAATCAACAGGGCGGCGATATCGGAACGCAATATCGAAGCTCAATTTATACAACTACTGCAGAGCAATATGTAACTGCAGTTAATTCACGAAATGTTTATCAGAGTGTTCTTACCGCTGCAGGTCTTGATGAAATCTGCACAGAAATAATTAGTGCCGAGGATGTCGAATATTATTTGGCAGAGGAGTACCACCAGAAGTATTTGAAGAAGAATCCAAATGGTTATGACTGCCATTCAAGCACTGGGGTTGCATATCCAACTGCGGGTATCAACGTATGAGTAAAAAAGAATATCCAATCTCAATTAATGAAGACGAGTTAAAAAAGAAGTTAGATCCACTTTCCTACGATGTGTTGCGTAATGCCGCAACCGAGCGTCCCTTCACTGGTGAATACACCGATACCGATAAAGTTGGAGTGTATAAATGCAAAGCGTGTAGCAACGAACTTTTTAGAAGTGAAACCAAGTTTCATTCCGGCTGCGGTTGGCCATCTTTCTATGCTCCAACAGCCGAAGATGCCGTCGAACTAATAGAAGATCGCAGCTTGTTCCCACGAGTTCGAACTGAAGTTCGTTGCGCGGGCTGCGGCTCACATTTAGGCCATATTTTTAAAGGTGAGGGTTATGACGTGCCTACCGATGAGCGTTGGTGCATCAACTCAGTTTCCTTGATTCTTGAAGATATTTAAATATCTAGGCCACGGCTCTCATGGACCGCTTGATAGCAATACCAAGCGATAACGCTTCGGTAAGGATGTAGTTTTTCACCTTTCGTATCCAAATCTTTCGCCGAAATCTCTTCCTTATTCTTGTGAACGATTTCCCAGCCTCTGCGCACGGCTAAGTCGCCAGTAGGCCAAACATCAAGTCGACCTAGTTGAAACATCATAAACATTTCGACAGTCCATCTACCGATTCCCCACAGCGACGTCAATTTCGCAAAGATTTCTTCATCATCGTGAATCTCATCTATTTTTTCAATAGGAATTGATTTATCGGCAACGGCTAGAGCTAAACCTTTTATAGTGCGAGTTTTTGCCCCGGAAACACCAATTTCACGTAAAGCGACATCATCAAGTTTGATCAGTTTCTTGGCATTAATAGTTCCATTGCACAATTCCAAAAGCCGGCCATGAATTGTTGCTGCAGCTTTAGTGGCCAACTGTTGTGAAATTACTGAACTCACTAGTGATTCAAAGTTAGTTTCCGTGCGTTCAGATCGGCCAATAGTACAAAGTGGCCGGCGGGCGATGAGCGGTGCAAATTTCTTATCTAGTTCGGCTACTTCTGCAACGATATGTCGCATTTTCTGTGCAGAATGTAGTGCCATAAATTAAAGTGAAAAAGTTGGATACTCGTCAGTGACAAGAAGTAAGGCATACCCAACTACTCGATTCCAATAAGCGATAGTTCCAACAACCCCTTCGGCGCACCATTCTGGATAATTACCCGTAGATACGACACTTATCCAAGCGCATAGGGTCAAAAAGAACGCATAGGCGATATATACAAAACCAACTACGTAAAGCGGAATTGCTAAAAACCATTTGATAAGTGGTAAATAACGGTTGAGTGCTTTCGGATCAACCTCAGGAAATGTCACACTCACGATGTCATTTTCTTCAATCGAAGGATATTCATCAGTGAGAACTAAAAGATATACATCAAGTCGAGTTTGAAGCGATAGCAAGGCTTCGTTAAAAGCTAATAAATAACTAGGATATGCTTGGCGAAAAACGATCGATAGCAAAACTGGTAGCGTAAAAAATCCAGTTGCCCAGGCCGTGTTATTTGAATTAAATTGCGTAGTTGCAAAGCTTGCGACAAAAATAACCATAGGCACTACTAGGACAATTCTAAATAGAGCGCTCAAACGATTTCGCTCGGTGAGGGATACATCTACCTGGGTCTCGATTTGATTGCTCATGGTCATCAATTTACCGCGTATTGACTAGCCATAATTGCCAATTACAGGACAAATGCCGTATTTTGCAGATACTTGCAGAGCTTTTTACAGGTTTTTGCAGTCTTATGAAAGGTAAACCATGGCCGGCATCAAGGAAGTTGCACAAGAAGCTGGTGTTTCGACTGCAACAGTTTCACGCGCTTTGCGCGGCCTGCACCATGTTAATTCGCAAACGCGTTCGAAAATTATGGCTGCAGCTGAAAAATTGAATTACCCACTGACTCCAGTTAAAGGCCCTACACAATCTGGTCGCACAAATAGCGTGGGAGTCGTCGCACCATACATTTCGCGTTGGTATTTTTCACAAGTAATTAGCGGGGCAGAACAAGCTCTTCGTGAAGCTGGACTAGATCTACTTTTGTACAACTTCAGCCAAATGAAGGGTCGTGAACGGCTTTTTCAGCATCAACTTTTGAAAGGCCGAGTGGATGCATTAATTGTGATTAGTTTGCCGCCCACCGTAGAAGAGTTTGATTCAATGCTCAGCCTCGGCATTCCAATTGCCCTTGTAGGGATGGAACATCCACAGTGTGCTTCAGTTAAAATTGATGACATCGCTGGTTCACGTTCGGCAACTCAACACCTGGTGAATCAAGGTCATAAGAAGATTGGTTTGATGTCAGGTCGTCCGGATGACCCATTTAATTTCAGTGTGCCACAGGATCGACGCAAAGGATTTATGCAGGTACTTGCCGAAAATGGGTTGGAGTGGTTGCCTCAGCGCGAAGTACATGGAGATTTCACAATGCATACCGCGGCCCGCGCTATGGATGATTTATTAGCTCGACCAAATAGGCCAACAGCAATATTTTGTGAATCAGATGAAATGGCTATGGGTGCAATGCAAGCTCTGCGCCGCCATGGATTGAAAGCACCAGATGACATATCCATTGTTGGTTTTGACGGCCATGAAATGGCAGAGTTTTCCGAGTTAACAACTATTGAGCAACCCGTGCAACTCATGGGTGAAATGGCAGCCTGGTCAATAATGGAAAGGTTGCGCAAACCAAATATTGAACCGCCATCACTGGTCTTGCCAACAACCTTAGTTGTACGAAATTCAACGCGCAGATTAGCCCCACATGAGGCTTAGTTTTAGCCTATTTTATTTAAGCTAAGGTGCAGGGTAATCTTGCGGCCATGTCTGATAACAATGTTGTTGCACCAGCGCTGAGTGAATTATTGACCCATAGCTCTGAAAAGTGGCGCGGCTTTCCAGCCGATGTACTGCCACTTCCGGTTATGGAGATGGATTTTCCAGTGGCCGAAGCAATTCGTGACGTGTTAATCAAGATGGTAACTAATTCCGATTTAGGTTATTTAGGCCCTGTTCCTGAATTAGCGGATCAATTTGCCGCCTTTTGCAAAAAACGTTGGAATTGGGAGATTGATACTGCTCAAGTAAGAATTGCGGCAGATGTTGGAGTTGGCTGCGTTGAAGTTTTGCGCGTCTTTACTAAGCCTGGTGATCGCATACTTATTAATTCACCGGTTTATCAAAATTTCTACAATTGGATGAATGAAACAAAATTAGAAAAAGTAGATATTCCATTTGTAAATTCAGGCTCGCTAAGTGGTGACGTAAATCCTTGGACTCTAGATTTAGATGAAGTCGAAAAAGTTTATGCTTCCGGAATTAGAGTCCACTTACTATGTTCACCGCATAACCCATTAGGACGAATCTATTCCCACGCAGAATTAACACGAATTGCTGAAATGGCCAAGAAATATGGAGTCATCGTGATTAGCGATGAGATTCATTCCCCATTGGTCTTCAAAGGACACGAATTTTTCCCATTTTTAAATATCAGTGAAACTGCGCGCGAAGTCGGCGTTGTCGTAACTTCTGCTTCCAAAGGTTGGAATATTGCCGGGCTTAAGTCAGCTTTAATCGTGTCGCAAAATGAAGCCATAGACGAAGTTTTAAAGTTGATGCCACCTGCTGTGAAATTTCGTTCTTCCATTCTTGGGGCTTTCGCATCAGCTGCAGCTTTTAAGGATGGAGAAGTTTGGTTAGATTCTGTCATTAAAATCTTGGAAGAGAATTCTTTGATGGTACGGGATTTATTAAGTGCCAAACTTCCTTCAGTTAAAACCCATCTTCCCCAGTCCAGCTATGTAGCTTGGCTGGATTTAACTTCCCTGAATTTGGGTGAAAATCCTGCACAAACATTATTGGAGCGGGGCAAAGTCGCATTTAACGCCGGCCATATGTATGGACCGGAGAGTGCGCAGTTTGTACGTTTGAATTTTGCCACTAGCCCAACGATTCTTACTGAAGCAATTGATCGAATCGTTAAATCTTTGTAATGGGCGAGGCATCATTTGATGTTGTAATTGTTGGTGGCGGGCACAACGGATTGGTTGCGGCAACATATTTAGCTAAGGCCGGAAAATCAGTTATCGTCCTTGAGGCAAATTCCACAATTGGCGGAGCGACTGCAAGTGTTCAAGCTTTTCCAGAATACGATGCAATGCTTTCGCGTTATTCATATTTAGTCTCACTGTTGCCCGATGCAATCGTGAGCGATTTGGGTTTAAATTTTGAATGTATTTCACGCAAAGTTTCCAGTTACACCCCATACTCGCGTGATGGAGTCGATAGTGGACTCTACGTTGCCCGTGAATGGGATCAAGAGACAGCTGATTCTTTTCTTGAATTAGATTCCACTGGCAATGAGTGGACCGCTTGGCAGAAGTTCTACAGTGAACTTGCAGTATTTGCAGAAAAAATTGCTCCCACCATGCTCCAACCTTTGCGCTCCAGAAGTGAGCTCAAAGCGCTGATTGATATGCCCGATGTGTGGGATTACTTAATGGAGCGTCCAATAGGTGAAGTTATTCAATCTAGGTTTTCTAATGACATTGTTCAAGGCGTAATTTTGACCGATGCTTTAGTTGGAACTTTTGCATCGGCCTTTGAAATGCAAGCCAATATCTGTTTTCTCTATCACTTGATTGGAAATGGAACTGGGGAGTGGAAAGTTCCTCGCGGAGGAATGGGCGCCTTAGTTAAAGAGCTCGAACGCGTAGCCCTGGCTGCTGGTGTAAGTATCACAGTGAATTCTCGTGTTATGAAAATAGTTTCAGATGCAGATAAGACGAGCGTCACTCTTGAAAATGGTTCAGAGATTTCAGCAAATTATCTATTAAGTAATGTCGCACCTCAGACTTTAGCGAAATTGCGTGAAACACCAGTGCCTACAAGTCTTGATGGTGCGCAATTAAAGATTAATATTTTGCTTAAAAAACTTCCAGAGTTAAAATCTGGAATTGATCCACGGTTGGCCTTTGCCGGTACATTCCATGCGCAAGAAGAGTTCTCAACTTTTGAGGCAGTTTTTGCTGACGCAAATGCGGGAAAATTACCCAACAAGCTTCCCATTGAAATGTATTGCCATACATTGACCGACCCATCCATATTAAGTTCAGAGCTTCAAGCCGCGGGTTATCACACGCTCACGCTATTTGGCTTCCATACACCTGCATCCTTATTTGATAAAGATAATGAAGAGGTAAAAGCCCTCGCACTAAAAGCTGCCCTGGCATCTCTGAATCAATATTTAGTCGAGCCCATCGAAAGCGTTATTGCTGACATTGAAGTTAAATCACCATTAGATATTGAAGGTGAAATTGGTCTACCTCGAGGTAATATCTTCCATAAAGATTTAAGTTTTCCATTTCGTGAAGATCACCAAACGCCTGGTTGGGGCGTTGAAACCGATGATCCACGCATATTCATCTGTGGTGCAGGCGCAATTCGTGGCGGGGGAGTGAGCGGTATTCCTGGGCACAATGCAGCGATGGCAGTGCTCGACGCTTTTAAATAGGATTGGCAAATGAACAAACGTCCAGAAACTTCAGCAATCATCGCTGGTCGCCCACCTGTTGAACCAGATGCGGCACTTAATCCATCGGTTGTTCTCACGTCTACTTTTCATGCAGGTGGAGCAATTGGTTATGGACGTTATGGCAATCAAACGTGGACGGCACTTGAAGATGCAATTAGCGAGTTAGAGGGTGGGCAAACTCTTGCCTTTTCTTCTGGCATGGCGGCGATTAGTGCAGTCTTTTCAATTCTTCCAGTTGGTGCACCGATAGTTGCGTCCAATCAAGGTTACAGCGGCGTGATGAGTTTATTGAATTCATTTCATGCTAGCGGTCGATTAGAAGTTAGATTTGTTGATGTAGTAAATACTGCCGACGTTATCGAAGCCATGAAAGGTGCGGCATTAGTTTGGTTGGAATCACCAACGAATCCATGCCTAGATGTTGCCGATCTGCCTGCGCTGATTGCTGAAGCGAAGAAATTGGGAATTGGTGTGGCAGTAGATAACACTTTTGCAACACCATTAATTCAAAATCCGCTGGCCATGGGTGCCGACATCGTGATGCACTCAGTTACAAAGTTTCTTTCAGGCCATAGCGATGTCCTCATGGGTTCACTTTCCACTAACGACGCTGCGCTCTATAAAAGATTGCAAGACTCTCGCAGCTTCAATGGGTCAATCCCGGGACCATTCGAGGCATGGTTGGCACTTCGAGGCCTACGTACTTTCCCGCTGAGATTTAATAAATCTCAAGAAAGCGCTAAGGATTTAGTAGTTCGCTTACAAGCCCATCCAAAAATTACACGTGTTCGCTATCCAGGTTTTGGCGCAATAGTCTCATTTGAAGTTGATGGAACCGCTGAGCAAACGCAAAAAGTATGTGAGTCATCGGTTTTGATTGCCCATGCGACCAGCCTTGGAGGTGTTGAATCATTGTGGGAGCGCCGACGTCGTTGGCCAATAGAAAGCCCGTCGGTTCCTGAGCAGTTGATTCGGCTTTCAGTAGGTTGTGAACATGTTGAAGATATTTGGGCCGACATCACTAAGGCGTTGGACTCTATCTAGCGCGGAAAGCGTTAATTCAGAGTATTTTTATCTCATGATCAAAGCCATTCGTCGATTGTTAGCGGCAATCACCGTAGCTTTTTTGGCTTTTCGCGCCGTTGGATCTTTTCTGTCATGGGTTGAACACCAAGAAGATTCTGTAGCTGGAACATGGATCGACGAAGAAGAATTTGAAGATGTCTGATTCCACGTATATTGCTGGAACGTGCAATATTGGTCAAAAAGAGATTCGACGTAGGCAGCTTGTTGCAATTGTTGGATTGTTTTTTTCAATTCTTTCATTAATGACAATGATTGCTAAAAACGTTCCTAGCATGTCTAGATTTGGAATATTTATTCCGCTCCTCATTACTTCAGTTGGATTTGTGCAATCGCGCAGCAAATTTTGCTTAGCTTATGGGTTTGCCGGAACTTTCAACATGGGCAAACTTGGCGATATCTCTCGAGTAAGTGATCCAGCCAGTAAAGCTGCTGACCGTATAACTGCGCTCACAATTTTAGGAAAATCTTTCCTCCTTGCATCTATAGCGACAGCAGTGGTTGTAGTACTACCCTTCTAAGTATGAAGATACAAATTCATACTCGTAATGCCAATTTAGCTGAAGATTTTAAAAAAATTGTTGAAGAAAAATTAAATAGCCTTGAACGTTTTAGCGTGATTATCGATCGTGTAGAAGTAGAAGTGCTACATGAAGCTAATCCCAGCCAAGGCAAACACTCCCACAGGGTAATCGTGACTTCACATGGCGCAGGGCCACTTCTACGCGCAGAGGGCAAGGAATTCAATGATGTGGCAGCTTTCGATGCGGCAATCACGACATTTGAAATACAAATTAGAAAGTTTCATGAAAAAAGCAAAGATCACAATCGAGAAACTATTAAAGACAAAGAAGTTATTTAGACGATCTCAGTTCCATCTTTTCTTGTCGCAGTAAGACTTGCAACCGCGGTGATTAATAGGCTTGCAATAATTACCCCGAGACTAACTTCTAGACTCACTTCTGGAATATGTACTCCACCAATAGCATGGATTCCAATGCCGTGAAAAGCCTCCATAATCATCTTTACCCCTATGAAACCCAAAATAAATGAGAGACCTTTAGATAAATAGACCAAGCGAGCTAATAGCCCTTCGAGTAAGAAATAGAGCTGTCGCAGGCCCATAAGCGCAAAAATATTCGCAGTCGTAACTATGTACGGATCTTTAGTCAGACCAAAAATTGCTGGAATTGAATCAAGAGAGAAAACCAAATTAGTGAAACCTAGGGCAACTAGCGCGATGGCGAAGGTACTAAATCCCCGTTTTCTCAAAAGAGAAACTACTTTGCCCTCTTTCCATTCATCATCCTCATTTTCTTTCGCTAACTCCCAAGCCGTATAGATAAGGAAAGCACCAAAGAGAAAGAAAATACTTGCAAAACGGGTAATAAGGGCGGCACCCAGAGGAATAAGAATTCCGCGAATTGCTATTGTCAGCATGATTCCTAAAAGCAAAACCAACTGTTGCATTTCTTTTTGAACTTTAAGGCTAGCTAAAATAATAATAAAGACGAATATATTGTCGACTGAAAGGGCATACTCTGTTAACCATCCGGCAAAAAATTCTTTTTGGCCCGCGCTGCTAGACCAGTGCGGCAATAAGGCACCGAAAACAATTGCGGTACCAATATAAAATACCGTCCAGAAAGAGGCTTCTACAAGCGAGGTTTGTTTATTACGTCTGATAACGGCTAAAGCAAGATCAAAGAGAATTACCCCTGCGAGTATCGCAATCGTAATAATCCAAGTAGACATTGTTTCCATGGCAATAGTCTGCCATCTAAGCCATGAACCATGCACATGAACGTGCTGGAATCACCTTTTTTCCATTATATGAATCCAGGGTTCCTCCACTAATAATCAAAACTTTGCCATCAATCTCGCATTCATAGGCAGAATCTGAAAGGTTTAGAACTACGGTCAGTGCTCCACGACGGTAGGTTAAAACTGAATCTGATTTATTTCCGTGGAATGGTGATTCAACCCAACTTATTTCAGGTTGGCCCACTAAATATTGTGTCCGTAATTGCAATGCATTTCGGTAAAGATGCAGAGTGCTCTTTGGATCGTGCTCTTCACTTTCTACACTCAGAGATTTCCACGACTGTGCAATTGGCAACCAAGGTTTTCCAGCAGTAAAACCAAAAGGCGAGGTCTCTCCTTTCCATGGCAGCGGGACACGAGCACCGTCGCGCCCCTTGATCTCCCCGTTAGTTCTAAAGAATGTTGGGTCTTGGCGGTCTGAATCAGCTAGTTCGCCATCGGGCAACCCAAGTTCCTGTCCAGCAAAAATATAAGTCGAACCCGGCAATCCGAAAACAAATAATGCGAGTGCGCGTGATTCATTAATGCCAATTCGAGAAGCCACACGAGGTGAATCATGATTACTCAAAGCCCATGTGGGTAATGCATTAACTGTGGCGTTTAGCGATATTGAACGGTCAATGACTTCGTATAACACATGTGCTTTGAATTCTGCGGTGAGAAGATCAAAATTGAAAACTTGATGCAATTCATCGGCGCGGACGTATCGTGTTGCATTTACTGGGGGATGAACCCAAGCTTCGGCCACAGCCATAATGTCTCGTCCCGTGTATGAATCAAATAGCTTGCGCCATTGCCTATAAATTTCGTGAACTCCTTGTCGATCGAAAAATGGAACAGTGAGCAAGAGGGCATTTCTTTTCTCGCTCTCCATTGCCACATCTAGGCGCAGAGCATTACTGAGACCTTGTGGATCTGGATGATTTCTCAAAATATCTTCTTTTACTAAACCATGGGCAACATCGATTCGAAAACCATCTACTCCCAGCTCAATCCAAAAATGTAAAGTTTTTTCAAAATCCGCTTTTACATCTGGGTTTTCCCAATTCAAATCAGGTTGTGATGAATCAAATAGGTGTAAGTAATACTGGCCATCAGGAGTTTGCGTCCAGGTGGGTCCGCCAAAAAGTGATATCCAATTATTAGGCAGGCTGCCATCTGGATGCGCATCATAGAAATGGAAACGCGAACGTTCTGCTGATCCCGGAGCGGCTTGTAACGCGGCTTGAAACCATTCATGTTGATCAGAAAAATGATTAGGAACGATATCTGCAAGAACTCGAAGTCCAAGTTCATGAGCCCGGTCAATCAACTTCTTGGCATCGCTTAAATTTCCAAACCGAGGATCTACCCCACGTGGATTAGCTACGTCGTACCCGCCATCCTTATTAGGTGATGTAAAAAAGGGACTCAACCAAATGGCATCTACACCTAGTTTTTGAACATACTCCAAATGCGTAGTAATGCCAGCGAGATCTCCTTCTCCATCGCCATTGCTATCAAAAAAAGAACGGGGATAAATCTGGTAGATCGTGGCTTCTTTCCACCAGGGTGAAGATTTCATGGCGCTAATTTAGATTATTTACGCAGCTTCTAACAATGCAAAAACCCTGAAAACCTGACCAGGTAGGTCTCGCTTTGGTAACGATTTATTTCGTTAGTTTTGCTTCAACTTCCTTCATCAACTTATGCATATCTTTGGATAATTGGTGAAGCTGCTCAATTTCAGTGTTAGCAAAACCACGTGCCTCTTTGGCTAATTCGAACTCTGCCAATGAAGCGGTATGAGTTTCATTGATTTTGTTTTCAACACTGGATGATTGCACTTTCTGTCCGACCATAATGATTGACAGAAGTACTAATTGCAGAAAAGTTTGGGCAACCCAAGAAACAATAACAATCGAATCTCCAGATTGAAGAGCTTTAGGTAATGAAATCAAAGCGATAGCCGCAAATAAATATGCACACCACATAGTCGCAACACCATTAGTTATCTTTTCGGCTAGCCATAAATTGAATTTCTTCATGGTTTAACGATAGTCACTATTTGAATTATCTAGTTGAAGAAGGGCTGGGTTGAGCGCCTTTACCTTTATTTGAAGGCTCAGCCATTTTTGATGGCTTGACCGGAGGTATTGGAATTGGCCCTAACGCTGCCATCGCAGCATCACGCGCATCGCTGGCTGCTGTAATTGCTAGTTTTTGTTTTGAAATAACATCATTTTTGGTAGCCGCATTCTTAGCTAATTTCATCGCAGTTCTAGCGTCGCGATTTGCGGCTTCAACTGCAAGCATGAATGTACGATTAATTTCAAAACGTGCTTGCTCACGCGCCTTAATTGCACTTCGGTATTGTTGAAGTAAAAGTTGATAATCATTTGAAATAGTTGCAGATGGTGTCGGCGTTGGTGAATCAGCAAAGGAAACTGCTGGTGCAATAAGCATGGTGAGCCCGCTGATCAGTAGCAGTGCTAGCCCCTTGCTTTTCATGGTCAAATAATGCATCCAACGGTTGTGATTTTTCTGTGAAACGCTTACTAGGCGAGCAATAATTATTGGAAATGTGGCATTTGCATGCAAGAGTGGCCCTATGGCCGAGCTAATAATGATCGTTGACGATGAGCCCGCCGTGCGTGCTTTGCTCAATGACACTTTGAGAATTGCCGGCTTTGAGACCTTAGAAGCCACTGATGGAATGTCTGCACTGACTCTTTTGCGAACTAATAAACCTGCCCTCATGGTCATTGATATCAATATGCCGCTGATGGATGGTTTTGAACTTGTCGAAAGACTTCGCAGTAATAATGACTTGACTCCAGTTTTAATGTTAACTGCACGCGAAGATAAAACCGATATCGCTCGGGGTCTAAAAATTGGTGCAGACGACTATGTAGTTAAACCATTTGGTATCGAAGAACTCATTCTACGAATTAAAGCGATTTTGCGCCGATCTTCTAAGCAAATTTCAACTCCTACGATTATGTCTTGTGGACCAATTTCTATCGATGACGAACAACATTTAGTAACTTTCAATAGTGAAGAAATTGACCTGTCTCCTACCGAGTATCGATTGCTGCAGATTCTGATTGAGAAAAAGGGACGCGTTTTAAGTAAAACGCTCTTACTTGATGAAGTGTGGGGCATTACTTTTGAATCAGAAAGTACCGTTGTCGATACGTACATTTCGTATCTGCGGAAAAAATTGCACCGAGATGGCTTTGAGGGGATAAAGACTTTGCGCGGAGTTGGCTTTCAAATACAGGAGCCTAAGTAAGCCATATGGGAAGCAGATCGCGCCAGCTCGTAGCCATAGCTGTTATTACTTCAATTCTCTCAATCCTCATCGGTGGTTATGCGATTTGGAATTCATATCAAAGTGAAATCTCAATTGTGGATCGAAATATGAATCTGGTTACCTCAGAGGTAAGAGATAACCCGGTTGATGCCGTGAGTGTTGCTCTACTTAGTATTGAACAAAATAATTTCGATTTTACTTTGGCATTTGTAGCAACAACCGGTGAACAAACAATTCTGCGCGAAGCTCTACATACTCCAATTACTGGCAAAGATCTGAAAGTTCGTCATATTCCAATGCAGGAAGGCGAACAATTAATTCTTGTAAGTTCACTTGCGGACATCAATAAATCGCGCAATCACAACTTATGGAAGTTACTCATTTTCATCATTCTGGCCAACATTGCAGCATCAGTTGTTACATCTTTAGTTTCTCGGTCAGGTTTATTAGCGCAAGAGCGGGCTCAACGCGAAAAGATGCAGGAATTTCTGGGCGATGCCGCACATGAATTACGCACGCCCATGACCGTTGTTAAAGGTTATGCCGAACTTTTGCGCGCTAAAAAGCTTGAAGGAGATCGCGAAACTGCCGCATTTGATCGCCTTAATAGTGAGCTCAAGCGAATGGATTTCCTTATCTCTGATCTCTTAATGCTGGCTCAACTTGGCGAAGAAAGTAAAGGAGAACTTGAGGTAGTAAATCTTTCTAATCTCCTCAATGAAAATCTTGAAGACTTTAGAACTATTTCACCAACTCGCCCGCTAGAGAGCAATATTGCGAGTGATATAAGAATTAGTGGTGAAGAAAAATATTTAGCCCGCTTTATTCAAAATGCATTTACAAATATTCGCTTACATACCCCTGACGGCACCCGGGTGAAAGTTGATTTGACTGAAGCCAAAGGAATCACATTATTGATTCAGGACAGTGGCCCGGGTTTGCCGCCAGATTCATATGGTGAAAAAATAAGAGGTCTTAAACGTTTCGATAAATCGCGCTCTCGGGATGCCGGCGGAACTGGTCTAGGTTTGAGCATCATGAGTGCAGTAATTGAAAGGCATCGTGGATCGCTGACGTTGCGCCAAAGTGCACTTGGTGGTCTAGCAATTGAAGTTCACTTACCGCGCACCTAGACTTAAGCAGTGCCAAGAGAATTTACGCTCGTTGAAGCTTTAGAAGAGGCGTGTAGCAACATTCTCGACACTTCAACATTAGTACGAGCCGTGTTATCGGGCCGGCGCCGCAATATGCAAACTGAACATGAACGAATTGATATGAGGCCAGTTGAAATCAAATCCACCGTTGTTTTGCAATTAACCCACAGCGACGGTCGAGCAACAACGACTAAAAACATTTCTGCTGATAAGTCAGATGTGCTTGCCTTGATATCTAGCGGGTATTCCAATATTTTGGTTGAAAATACTGGGGGCGCAATGAGCCTGCGAATTACTAAAAGCGGTGATGCGCAAGTGCATTATGAGAAGAAAAAGTTAGAACAAGATTTGATGCACGATAAGAAAAAGCAACGTCTACTTGACCCGGCTGATCCATTTTTGATCGAAGTAGGAATCTCGGATCATAAGGGGCAGATTAAGCCATCTAAAAATGATAAATATAAACAAGTTGAAGAGTTTTTACGTTTACTCGTTCCGGCGCTAAATAGCGCCATCGATGCCGGTCACATTGAAAAGCCAAGCAAGACCCAACCGCTTTCTATAGTTGATCTGGGTTGCGGTCATGCCTATTTAACTTTTGCCGCACATCAATATTTGCACAGCATAGGAATGCCAGTGGTTGTCACTGGAATAGATGTACGCACCCAATCTCGTGATCGCAACAATGCAATCGCAGACAATTTAGGTATCTCTAAAACCATTAATTTTCTGGCCGAAGAAATTGCCACAACGAACGCACAAACCGCCGATGTTGCAATTGCTTTGCACGCCTGCGATACGGCTACCGATGATGCAATTGCTTGGGCAGTAAATGGCGAAGCCAAACTGTTGTTGATTGCCCCATGCTGCCACCACGATATTCAAAAGCAGATGGATCAATCTCCCGAACCTTGGGGTGCAATTACAAAATTTGGAGTGATGAAAGAACGCATGGGTGACTTATTAACTGATTCATTGC
>SERZ01000018.1_pt1 | contig 79920 bp, 62 predicted proteins | sample 3171461 | NCBI WGS metagenome assembly SERZ01 (sample SAMN06051861, study PRJNA518727) | freshwater metagenome | biome: subpolar coniferous forest; feature: holomictic lake; material: water; isolation source: holomictic Lake 227, 6 m depth | place: Canada: near Kenora, Ontario | collected... | reverse complement strand
TGTAATAATTCCTTCGGCTTCATCAGAAAAGAGGAAATACATTCCAATGGGGTTTATGTCAAAGGATGTAATTGCAAGTAACCTTTGCTTGATAATTCCCGGTGCAAGTCTTTTTCATTTCGGAGTTTTGACAAGCACGATGCATATGTCGTGGATGCGTGCGATATGCGGTAGGCTTAAAAGCGATTATCGTTATTCAAACAATTTGGTCTACAATAACTTTCCATTTCCCGAAGCCGTCAGCGAAAAGCAGCAGGCCAAAGTTGAGGAAAAAGCACAAGCAGTACTCTCAGCTCGGGAGCTCTTCCCCAATGCAACCCTCGCCGACCTGTACGACCCACTCTCCATGCCCAGAGAACTCCTCAAGGCTCATCGCGAACTCGACGAAGCCGTTGATGCCACATACCGCCGCGCCCCCTTCAAAACCGAACTCGAACGCCTCGAATACCTCTTCGAACTCTACACCAAATACGCCGAACCCCTTACGCACGCCATAACCAAACCCTCAAAACGCCCCCGCAAACAAACCAGCTGAATTACTTTCCAGCGCCTCATTGTCGACAAGTTAAGGCGCGTTATCGTTGCCTAATAAATCACAATTCCATCCATTGCAGGATTAAGTGTAGAATATTCTGCATGACATCGGAGAATGTTCTGCTCTTTTTTTTGCCATTAGCATGTAAATACATGCAAAACGTGGTTCTGCAGCTTCTGGTACGCTCTTTGCAATATTAATCATGAAGAGATTGACCCATGAGAAAAGAGGGTGAATTATTCAGGAATGATAAAGAAAACGAAACAGGAGATAACATCATGTTGAACAAAAGCACATTACTCTTTGCCGCATTAATCAGTGCATCACTGCCAATAATTGCGCAAGCTGCAGAAATAAACGCACCAAATACACAGGGAATCCATTCGACTGCATGTCCAACTACAGGAGATAGCAGCACGAGAACGTCCACGGTTCCAGCAGGGCTTAAAGGTCATGTAGTAACAAAATCTGAGGATAGCGGTTCCGACTGTATGAAGGATAAGGATGCGAAAACATCCGCGGTTCCTGCCGGACTTAAAGGACATGTTATAATAAAATCCGAGAGTAGCAGTTCCGACTGTATGAAGGATAAGGATTCGAAAACATCTATGCTCCCTGCTGGACTTAAAGGGCATGTTGTAATCAAATCAGAGGTTCGCGGCTCTGAATGTTTGAAGGATATGAACACGAGTACATCCACGGTTCCTGCCGGACTTAAAGGACATTTCGTAATAAACTCTGTAGATAAAGGCTCCGGATGCATGAAGGACAATAAACCAGAACCACTTCAGATATGTAAGACTGTCCCGGTATCATGTTCCCCAAAAACTGGACATATATAACATCGCCTGTGCCACAATGTTGAGCAGGGGGCAAATAAAACACTGATCACCTATAGAAAAGCCTCCCTTAAATGGGAGGCTTTATTTTCCTTTCGGTTTAACCTACACTGTTTTATTTCTTAAATGCTTTAATAAACCAGCTCTTTAGTAACAGTCCCGCCTCCTCGGCCCACTCCCGCTATAGCAAGCGACCTTTATTATTCTGCGCGCTCCGTTTCCTGATGTTTATATGGGGTGATGGAGTTGTTGAATTGGCTGAGGTTTCTCGCTTATCCGGTCATTACGGTGATTTCTGGAAGAGTGATAACGGGTCACGTTGTTCTTCTGTAGAAAATTCAGGTTAGGGCAAGCAAGTCGTGCTCTTTTTATTTTAAGCTTTATTTGGTTATTTTACGTCATCAGGTGGCCGTCTGCAATGCTGTTTATCTGAACACTGGATATCTTGCTCTTCCAACAGCCGGTATAATTGTTTACAGTCCCCCTATGGACAAAAATAACCATCCAACACCAGAAGAGTTGAGCACTCTTGCTGAAGAACGTCTTAAGGTCAAGCAAAAGAACGTTCAAACAGCTTTTTCCTCACCAGATGAAACCCTCAGGCTTGTTCATGAGCTCGAGGTGCATCAAATAGAGCTTGAAATCCAACAGGAAGAACTTGCTCGGACCAGACTTGAGCTGGAGGGCAGTCTCACTCAGTACACTAATCTTTACGACTTTGCACCAGCCGGGTATTTGTCTCTTGGGCGTGACAGTATTATTCTACAAGCGAACCTTACTGCCACCAAGCTCCTGGGAGTTGATCGCTCCCGTTTACTTGGCATGACCATTAAGCAATTTATTGTTCCCGAGGACTATCGGGTAATTGATACCCTGCTCGAAACAGTGTTCTCCAAGAGAGTATCTGGATTCTGCGAAGTTAAGCTTACAGCAGGCACTTCCAAGCTATCAAATGGTGACCCCGTTCGCACAGTTCGCATTGATGCCGCAATCAGTGATACTGATTATGGATGCAGGGTTATTCTCTCTGATATTACTGAGCAAAAATTTGCTGAAAATGAACTGCACAGATTTTCTCGTGCGCTTGTAGCAACCAACAGTTGTAATGAGGCACTGATTCACAGCACTGATGAAATGGAATTGGTTCAAAAGATTTGCAATATCGTTGTAGATATTGGTGGCTATCGGATGGCATGGATTGGTTATGCAGAACAGGGCAAGGAAAAAAGTGTACGCCCGATAGCGCAATCAGGTTTCGAGGAAGGCTACCTTGAAACAGTTAAAATATCATGGGATGATACTGAATTTGGACGAGGCCCCACAGGTGCCGCAATCCGCACTGGTAAGCCAATAACCTCGATTGATCTTGTCAATGATCCGAAAATGAAACCATGGCAAAGCGAAGCGATCAAGCACGGTTATGCTTCCTCTCTAAGCTTGCCATTGAAAGCCGGTAATGAGGTATTTGGTGCATTAACTATCTATTCTACCCATCCTAAAGCTTTTAATGCAGAAGAAACAAAGCTACACACCACACTGGCTGACAATCTGGCTTATGGAATCACGATGTTGCGAACCCGTGTAGCTAAACAACGTTCAGAAGATGCACTGAAAGCGAGTGAAGAGCGCTTTAGAAGGATGTTTGAGGAGCATTCCGCCATAAAATTAGTAATTGATCCGGTTACCGGTAATATTATCGATGCCAACAACGCAGCCGCTGATTTCTATGGGTGGTCAATTGAAGAGCTTTGCAAGATGCATATGCAGGAGATCAGTGCTCTCCCGTCTGAAACGTTTGGCGATCGTATGCAGCAAATCATATTGGGAAGGGAAAAAAAGTTTTTATCACAACACCGAAGGGCAGATGGCTCTCTTCGTGATGTTGAGGCGTTTAACAATGTAATTAAGGTCGGCGGCAAAGACCTCGTTTATGCAATCATTCAAGACATAACTGATCAGAAAGTTGCAGAAAAAAAGATAAAGAGTTATGTGAAACAGTTGGAAACCGCAATGCAGAGCACGCTCCAGGCGGTAGCAAATGTCGTTGAAGCACATGATCCCTACACTGCAGGTCATGAGCAGCGCGTGGGCATCATTGCGGCAGATATAGCAAGGGAAATGGGATGGAGCGAAGAGAAGTGTCATACTCTGCAGCTCATCGGATTGGTGCACGACATCGGCAAAATGAGCGTACCTGCCGAGATACTTTCCAAACCGGGCCGATTGTCAACCATCGAGTTTGAGCTTGTCAAGACTCATGCTGAACAGGGCAGTCAAATCCTCAAGGATGTCGATTTTTCTCTGCCGATTGCAGAAATCATCCGGGAGCACCACGAGCGCATGGATGGCAGCGGCTATCCGCAGGGCCTGAAAGGAAAGGAGATACTTTTTGAAGCTCGCATCCTTGCCGTCGCCGATGTGCTTGAAGCCATGGCCTCACATCGCCCTTACAGGGCCTCATTAGGTCTTGAAGAAGCCATTAACGAAATTGAGACTCATCGGGTAGAGCACTTTGACCCTGACGTAGTTGATGCCATGCTCCGCCTGTTTCGCGAAAAAGGCTATCAGCTCCCTGTCTGATGCATCCCAGAGGAAATGGTGGTATTGTCAGTAAAAATACTTTTATGTTTGAAGGTATTTAAGCAATACATTAAAAAAGAAGATTGTTGAGGGTATTTATCTCTTTCCCTCAAATCAATCAGTCGAGTAGGCTCCGCAATAGAGCCCCCTAAGTACGACCATATGGACATTATTTAGATAAGGAGCAAAGTTCCATTCGGACTGGAATTTACCTGTCGTCCGGTAACGGGCTCATTACTGGCTCAACATGCCGAAAAAAAATCCTTCCCCACGCCCCGTCAGTTTATCTGATTTGAGGTCACTCGCTGAAAAGCATCATCAAGTCCTGCAATTGAAAAGACCGGATTATTCCACTTCACCTGAGGATATACTCCGGATTATCCATGAACTGGAGGTTCACCAGATCGAACTTGAACTTCAGCAGGACGAACTTATTCAATCTCGAGATGAACAGGCCCAGCTGAAAACAGAGCTTGAGCGCAACTTGAAGCGCTTTACCGAGCTTTATGATTTTGCCCCGTTGGGCTATGTAACGCTTTCACGAGGCAGCCAGATAGTTGAGGCAAACCTGACTGCGGCCAAAATACTTGGCGTTAATCGCTCGGCGTTAGTAGGTAATCTGTTGACAAATCTCTTTATCCAGGAAGACCGTCATGTAATATATGGATTGCTTGAAAAAGTGTTTACCTGGCAGCAGCATGGATATTGTGAAGTCACTCTTTTGCCTGACAAAAAACTTTTTCCAAAGGCTGAACAATCATTTGTAGGCCACATCTTTCGAATCGATGCTTTAATCAGTGATTCGGCTTATGATTGCAGGGCAATTTTAACGGATGTTACTGATCAAAAAATTTCTGAAAATGCTCTCAAACAGAGCCAGTACAAGTTCAGGATGCTCTTTGAAGGCCACTCATCCATAATGCTGGTCATTGATGAAACAGGCAGCATCATTGATGCCAACCCGTCAGCAGCTGCTTTTTATGGTTTGCCGATCGAAAAGCTCTGTACGATGCATCTTGATAAAATCACCACCAGATCACATGACGCTGTCATGAGTGATCTTGTAAACTTCAGAGCAACAAAACAAAACAGATTCACAGCGCTTCACCGTTTAGCAGATGGTTCTTTACGCGATGTAGAAGTAGTAAAAAATACTATAGCAATAGGAAGCAATATTGTTTTCTACTGCATCATTAACGACATCACCGAACGCAAGCAGGCAGAAAAATTGCTGTTAGACAGTAATGAGCGCTATAGTTCACTCTTTAAAAACATGCTTAACGGCATTGCCTACTGCCGTATGATTGTCGAAAATGGGAGCCCGGTTGATTATATCTATGAACAGGTAAATGCCCGATTCGAATTACTGACCGGTTTGACCAATGTTGAAGGGAAAAGAGTTTCAGAAGTTATTCCCGGCATCCATCAGATAAGTCCTGAACTTCTTGAGATCTATGGACGGGTAGTGACAACCGGTATCCTGGAACGTTTTGAGTTTTACCTGGAACCACTCAAAATATGGCTTGAAATCTCAGCCTATAGTCTTCAAAAAGATAACTTTGTTGCCGTATTCGACAATATCACCCAACGCAAGCAGGCTGATGCTGAAATAAAAAAATTGAGTACTGCTCTGCAGCAAAGTCCCACGGTTGTTGTCATAACCGATCCTCTGGGCAATATTGAATACGTCAATCCGGCATTTACAGCCCACACCGGGTATTCAGCTGAAGAGGTCAAAGGCGAAAATCCCCGCATTCTTAAGTCCGGACTGATGCATGACTCTTTCTATGAAGATCTTTGGCAGACAATTCTTTCGGGCAGGATTTGGCGTGGAGAAATGCAGAACAAAAAGAAAAACGGTGAACTTTTCTGGGAACGAGCCGTTATTTCAGCCCTGTTGAATAGTGATGGTGTGGCAACCAATTTTGTTGCTGTAAAGGAGGATATCACTGCAGAGAAACAACTCTGGGATGAGTTGACTGCAGCCAAAGTTCATGCAGAAGAGAGCGATCGTCTGAAATCAGCGTTTCTCGCCAATATCAGCCATGAAATACGAACTCCGATGAATGGCATTCTCGGCTTTTCAGAACTCCTGAAAGAGCCTCATATAAGTGGAGAGGAACAGGCAGAGTTTATCGGCCTTATTCAGCAAAGCGGCAACAGGATGCTCAATCTCATCAATGAACTGATTGATATTTCCCGTTATGATGCAGGCGAAACAACGCTGCAGATTTCCAAAACGCCAGTCAACGCCCTATTGCATGATCTCTTTGCTTTTTTCAAGCCAGAAATCGAAGAGAAGGGACTCTGTTTGAATTGTACCTGTGAACTTTCCGATGGAGAGAGCATCATTGAAACTGATAGTGGCAAGCTGACCCAGATATTGACAAACCTTATCCAGAATGCACTGAAATTCACCAATTCGGGCACCATTGATTTCGGGTATACCAAATCGGGTTCCAAGCTGGAGTTTTATGTTCTTGATACAGGCATTGGTGTTCCTGCAGAGATGCAACAGAAAATTTTCGAGCGTTTCTGGCAGGCTGATAACACTTTAACCCGGAACCATCAGGGTTCGGGTCTCGGATTGAGTATTTCAAAGGCCTATGTCGAAATGCTTGGGGGCACAATACAGGTGGAATCCCGAGAAGGCCAAGGCAGTAGATTTTCTTTCACCCTGCCGGATATTTTGTCCCGTTCCACCCAAATGCCGCCATTCTCTTCAGTTATTCAGGAACCTGCAAAAACGGCTCCAGGTATGACTATCCTCATAGCTGAAGATGACGAGATGTGCCGATTGTTGCTTCAAAAAAGCCTGACAGGCGAAAACATCACCATTCTCTATGCTGTTAATGGAAAGGAGGCCGTGGAACAGGTAAAATGCCACCAGGAGATCACCCTTGTTCTCATGGACATTAAAATGCCGGTAATGAACGGTTATGAAGCAACACGACTCATTAAACTGCTGCGGCCCGATTTACCTGTTATTGCCCAGTCAGCATTTACCTCAAAAAAGGACAGGGAAAAAGCCATAGAGGCTGGGTGTGACAGTTTCATAACCAAACCTATCTACAAAAGCGAGCTGCTCGAAGTGATACAGTTGGAAACCGCAATGCAGAGTACGCTCCAGGCAGTAGCAAACGTTGTTGAGGCACATGATCCCTACACTGCAGGTCATGAGCGGCGTGTTGGCATTATCTCGGCGGATATAGCACGGGAAATGGGGTGGAGCGAAGAGAAGTGCCACACTCTGCAGTTCATCGGATTGGTGCATGACATCGGCAAAATGAGCATACCTGCAGATACTTTCCAAACCGGGCCGATTGTCAGCAATCGAGTTTGAGCTTGTCAAGAATCATGCAGAACAAGGTTATCAAATTCTCAAGGATGTTGAGTTTTCTCTGCCGATTGCAGAAATCATCCGGGAGCACCACGAGCGTATGGACGGCAGCGGATATCCGCAGGGACTGAAAGGAGAGCAGACACTTATTGAAGCTCGCATCCTTGCCGTAGCCGATGTGCTTGAGGCCATGGCCTCACATCGCCCTTACCGGGCGGCATTCGGCCTCGAAGTTGCTCTTCATGAAATTGAGAGCCATCGGGGGGAGCACTTCGACCCGGATGTAGTTGATGCAATGCTCCGCCTGTTTCGCGAAAAAGGCTATCAGCTCCCGGACTGATGCATTTCAGAGCAAAAGGGACGGGATGCTCACAGGAATGCAAAGGACAATGCAACTTGCCGGTTGGCTATTCTGCAATTAATCATTACATATCTATTGTGCTTTATTAATGTGTTTTCTATGGAAAACCGCCACAAGAGGTATAATGATTGATCTATTACGCAAACGCCGCAGCATAAGGAAATTCACCTCTGAAAAAATCCCCGCCGAATCCATTAAAGCACTTGCAGAAGCTGCGCTCAGGTCGCCCTCATCGAAGGGTAGTAAGCCCTGGGAGTTCATTATGGTTGATGATCCTGACCTGCTGGACCAGCTTTCCGAAATGAAATCATCGGGATCAGCATTTCTGAAAAACGCTCCTTTGGGCATAGTTGTCTGTGCAGACAGCACCCGTTCAGACGTATGGATTGAGGATTGTTCCATTGCGGCGACCATCATCCAGCTTGAAGCGGAATCATTGGGATTGGGCAGTTGCTGGATTCAAGTCAGGAACCGGTTTTATAATGACGGCAAAACCAGTGAAGCCCGCATTCGGGAATTGCTTGGGATTGAGGCACATATAAAAGTATTATCCATTATCGCTGTCGGGTATCCAGCTGAATCAAAACCATCAGTGCCTTCTGAAAAACTCTTGAACGAAAGAATCAAATACAACCGTTGGGCTTGAGGATCACACAACGAAATACCATGAAGAAGTCAATAGGACCCAAGACGCTGCTTTTTCCAACACCTGTCCTGATGGTTGGAACATATGATCAGGCAGGCAAACCAAACCTGATGAGTGCCGCATGGGGAGGTATCTGCTGTTCACAGCCCCCTTGTGTTGCTGTTTCACTGCGTAAGGCGACATACTCTTACGGCTGTATTATAGAGCGCAAAGCATTTACTGTCGGTATTGCCAACCAGGAGAAGATGGCAGAAGCTGATTACGTCGGGATTTTTTCAGGCCGTGACGTGGACAAGTTTGCCGTTGCGGGACTCACCCATGTCAAAAGTGACATGGTCGATGCCCCTTATGCCGCTGAATTTCCGGTTGTACTTGAGTGCCGCCTGTTGCACGTTTTTGAAATCGGCCTGCACACACAGTTTATTGGTGAAATAATTGATGTAAAGGGTGATGAAGATGTGTTTAGTGAGGACGGCTTGCTCGATATCCTGAAAGTCAATCCCCTTATTTATGACACATCTCATCGAGGGTACCATGGGGTAGGGCCGCTTCTCGCAAAGGCGTTTTCTGTTGGCAAAGGAGTTCAATCCTGAACTTTCAAGACCTCTCTGTTTCTGTTGTGCAATGTTCATAATTATTTGTCACTAAAAAACATTGAACCATGTCAAAACTTGTCGTTGTCGCAAAAGTTGTCGCAAAAAAGGAGTTTCTGCCGAGCGTTAAGAGCTCACTCTTGAACCTTATCGCTCCAACAAGGGAAGAAACTGGTTGTATAGATTACACGCTGCATCAGGATATCGATGACCCTTCTGTTTTTGTCTTTTACGAAACATGGGAGAATCTCTCCAGCCTTGAAAATCATCTGGAAAGTGATCATTACCATGCCCATGCCAGGAATGTAAAAGGGATGATTGATGATAAAGAGGTCTTCAGGATGACGCGAATTGAGGAATAAGCGCTCAATGAGGTCTGAAGGAATGAATTAAATGCTATTAGCCAGCTTGTATGAAAACAGGATTTTGGATTGCCCGGCGTTTCAGCTTTGCCCGTAAACGTTTCAGGGTTATCAATGTTATTTCGGCAATAAGTCTTGCCGGAATAGTGATCGGCGTCAGCACACTCCTTGTTGTCATGAGCGTTTTGAACGGATTTCAACAGCTTGCCAGGGATCTTTTTATCACCATCGACAGTCCGGCTCAGATTGTCCCCATACAGGGGAGAACAATCGCCGTTTCCGACACTCTGCTTCATGCTATCAGAGCTCTCGAAGGGGTAGGAGCGGTAGAGCCTTATGCCGAAGGGGAGGCTATTATGGGCAGTGGGGATAAAAGCGAACTCGTTGTGGTTAAAGGACTCAGCGAAGCGGCACACCGCCGATTGATGGTGCAGACCAAGGCAACGCATCCGTTTTTTACCGAAGGAACGATTGCGGCAGGGGAGCTCTTAGCCTACAGGACAAATCTGCGTCCAGGTAAAGAGGTTAAAATCTTCAGTCCGGAACTGATCTCCCTTGGCCTGGAATCCCTTTCGCAACCCTATCTGGTACCGATGCTCGGTATACCTGAAACAACGGTTGCATCCATATTTTCCCTGCAGAAAATATTTGACGATCGCTACGTACTCACGTCAGAGCTGTTTGCGCATAGAATCCTGCTCCTTCCGAGAGGAGCTTATTCGGGAATTGACATTCGACAGAAGGATGGGTATTCTCGTGAAGCTTTCACCGCGAACCTCCGGGCATGGCTCGAAAAAAGCCCTTTGAAAGCAACATGGAAAGTCAGGACACTCGAAGAGAAATACAGCAATATCTTCACCGTGATGCAGCTCGAAAAATGGGTCAGTTTCAGCGTTCTGATGCTTATTATCCTTGTCGCAGCTCTCAGCCTCACTGGAGCTCTTGCCATGACCGCCATCGACAAACAGCGGGAACTTTTCTATCTGCGCTGCCTTGGCCTCGAAAAGCCGCAGTTTATGTCCATTTTTATCATTCAGGGCGGTATGACAGGAGTTGTGGGGACCACTGCAGGCATAGGTATCGCATGGACTATCTGCAAACTGCAGGAGCTTTACGGCATAGTACAGCTCCCTTCAAAAAGCGCCTTCATTATACCAGCCTATCCTGTCAGCATGCACCTCGATGATTTTCTTATCGTCGGAGTAACAGGAGTAATCCTATGCTTCGCAGTAAGTCTCTATCCAGCGAGAAAAGCAGCTATAATCGCCACAAGCAACTCGCTCAATCAGAAGACTGATTGAGAAGAGTTTGGAGAAGAGAGTGGGGAATAGGACCTATAGGTCTTATAGGGCCTATAGGACTTATAAAAACGGGTGTGATTGGGACGGGGAAAAACTCAGTACTCAGCACTCGGAACTCAGCACTTTCTTTCACCTCAGCACTTTTTTCAGCTCTTTTTCTATTTCCCTGCACGGCATTGGGGAACTGTCAATTATTTCAAGGCGTGAATTGCCCTGAGGTTCACAACCGGAAAACTCAACAACCCCGTCACTGCCATTGATTTTCAGCCACCCGTTATTGCACTGCATGAACCCTTTTACGCGAGTGTGAGAAAAAGAGGTTATCAGCGCCGAAAGGGCATAGCTGTCGAAACAGAAATCGGATCCCATCAACCAGCTTCCACTAAAATATCCTTCGCCGGAACCTTCATGCATTTCCCAGCTCTCTGCACTCAAGAGTTCGGTCTTACCTTCAGGAACATTCGTTATTTCAGGTGCAAAGACGTTGCGTTCTCTTACCGGATGGGCATCAGGAAAGCCAGCCATCCTTGAGAGATCGCGAGGAAGGTTCAGGAGAGAGGAATTCAAACGCCCAAATGAAATCATCGGATATGCCACTTTTGGAGGGATGGAGGCGCTGACCAGGTCCATAAAAGCGGAGCGGTCATTATCGGTATAACAATCAGCTTTATTGCCTGCAAGCACATCTGCGAGATTAAGCTGATCCTGAAAAGCAGGGTGGTTTGTGTATTTCGGATTTCCAAGCTTACGGGCATCAACAAGAGAGATGGTTGCCCTTAGGTCAAGAATATCATGATAATAAGCACCGGTTAAGGTGCGGATAATTTTCAGGGGGTGACCAATCCCTGTTGGCTCAATAAGAATCCTGTCAGGAGAGGTGTCGCGGATAAGACGGTTCAATGCAACTTCAAACGCCAGTCCGGCAGTGCAGCAAAGGCACCCCCCGGTAATCTCCCTGATTGATACTCCAGCAACCGGTCCAATCAATGCGGCATCAACCCCAATCTGCCCGAATTCATTGACAAGGACTGTCCAGTACTCACCCTCAGGTTTTTTTGCAAGCAGATGGTTGATTGCCGTTGTTTTTCCAGCCCCGAGAAACCCGGTAACAATCGTTGTCGGAATGTTCTGTGCTTTTCTCAAATTGTACAATTACCCTTCTTCATTTTCAGGCAGTTTATTTACTAACGCCTTGATGATGTTCTTGAATTCTGCCATAGTAAAAGGCTTTTCAATAAAGCTCATTTTATCATTACCGGGTATGTGGCGAGTAGTGAAATCCGAAGTATACGCCGACATATAGACAACTTTAAGGTTTCTGCAAATCTTTTCAAGCTCTTTAAAAAGATCACTTCCGTTCATTTCCGGCATCACTACATCCGTCACCAGGAGTTTTATCTGGTCTTTATTGCGCTTTGCAAGTTTTAAGGCTTCCAGGGGCGAGGCAGCTGAAAGGACGCTGTATCCTTTATTTTCAAGCATCTGCCGGCAATGGTGTAGAATATCATGACCATTTTCAACAAGCAGTATGGTATCTTTTCCCTGTGTCAAGGTTGACTCCATGCTTACGTTGCTATCCTGAGAGGCATCATGCAACTGTAAGGGGAAGTAAATTCTTATACTCGTTCCCTTATCTTTTTCACTTTCGATATCAATAAAACCATTGTTTTGTTTGACAATGCCGTAGACGGTGGAAAGACCCATACCAGTTCCTTTTCCAACCTCTTTTGTTGTAAAAAATGGTTCCATAATATGAGGCAGAAGTTTTTTATCGATGCCGTGTCCGTTATCAGTGATAGAAAGCGAGATATAATCGCCGGGTATTGAGCAGGTATGCATGGCAGCGCTCTCTTTTTTATGTACATGGATTTTAACTGTTTCGATGGTGATATTGCCTGTTTTCTCAATAGCATCACGGGCATTGACGCAAAGGTTGGAAAGGATCTGGCCGACCTGCGATGGGGCAATCTTGACAGGAGCGCTCTGTACATTGGGAATCCAGGTAAGCGTGATGTTTTCACCAATCAAACGTCTCATCATCAAAATCATATCCTCTACTGCGGCATTCAGGTCAAGAATCTGTGCTGTCACGCTTTGTCTTCGGGCAAAAGCAAGGAGTTGCCGGGTCAGCTCTGCAGAGTGGCTCGCTGCTTTCTCAATGACTTTGAGATCTGTATAGGAGCTGTCTTTACGTTCAAGGGCCAGTTCGGTATGCCCGAGAATCACCATCAGCATATTGTTGAAGTCATGGGCAATGCCTCCCGCAAGTTGCCCTACAACATGCATTTGCTGGGAGTGCTGCAGCTTAGCCTGCAGCTTCTCACTCTCTATTTCAAAAAGCTTGCGCATCGTGATATCATGAGTAATCCCTGATACAAAACGAAGATGGCCTTGTTTGTCATACTGATATCCCACGGCCACCCAAATCCATCGAATCTCACCATCCGTGCGGCGAATCCGGCACTCTATACTTAGATCACTTTTTGTCGCTATAGCTTTTTTGAGCTGCCTGTCAACCTCCGCTCGTTCATCAGGCAGGACGTGACCAAGAAATGTTTCGTATCTCCAATTTTTTTCGGTTGAATCATAGCCGAAAATACGAGCATCTTCAAGGGTTCGAAACAACGAATTGTCCGAAAGATCAAGCTACCACAAGCCTATGTGCCTGATATTCAATAAGTTTTCAAATCCTGTCTGTCTATTAACCAGCCTTTTACGCTCAAGCTCTATCAGCTTGCGATCAGTGATATCAATACAGGTACCGATATAGCGCACCGCACTGCCTTTCTCATCGAATATCGGCATTCCCTTTGCTATCAGCCATCGAACCGTACCATCAGGGTGAAGAACACGATACTCGAAACTTGCCGGGATTTGATGTTTTTCAGCCTGAACAACAATTTTGAGTATCTCATCTCTGTCGTCAGGATGTAGTGATTTCAGCCAGAGCTCCCTGGATGGATTTTCATCTCCTCGTGTCAATCCATACAAATCCCATAGTTCGTCAGACCATATATTCTCGCCGGTCTCTAAATAAACCTCCCAAACTCCGGCATTGGTCGATTCCAAAGCCTGCTTGAATCGGTTCTGTTTATCAAGAAGCTCATTCTCAGCATGTTGTTTCTCATACAGGGTTCGTATCTTGGAGATGCCATAGGCAATATTATCAGCCAGTGCCGACAGGAGCTGTGTCTCAGGTGCATTAAAGGCATTGTCTCTTTCTGAGTAGATGGTGATGGCACCGTAGACCTCAGTATCATGCCGCAGTGGCAGAGCCTGAACTGAAGCATATCCTCGTTTGAGAGCCTCACTGCACCAGGGAGAGAAGCTTGGGTCTTTTTGAATATCACCAATAGTGGATAGCTGGCCTGTCCGGATTGCTGTTCCTGTAGGCCCTTGGCCAAATGGAACTTCTGCCCAGGTTATCCCTGTTCCTCTGATGTATCCATTATCGTAACCAGCCTGGGCAACCGGACGTACAGTTTTTTCATTATCATGTTCTGCGTAGCCGATCCAAGCCATGCGGTAGCCACCGGTTGTAACTATTGTGGTGCATATCGTCTGCAGTAATTCATTTTCATCAGTGGCGTGAATAAGCGCCTGATTGCAATTGTTGATTGCCAGGAGTGCACGAGTCAGTATCTCCAGTTTGGTTTCAGTTTTCTTTTGCTCACTGATATCGGAGAGAATAACCATGCATTCACCATCAGCATCGGGTATTGCAGTATCGATGCGGACGTGGAGGTGAGGGCGAGCTGAGAATTCAGTATCCTTGGCTAAAAGCCTGATCTCAACTCTTGACGCTACTCTTTGGGTAAACACGTCACCAAGCAATACATCAATTTTCTGATAGTCTTCCGGAACAACAAATTGCTTGAAGCGCATGCCAGATAATCTGGAGCGATCAACTCCAAGAAGTTTCGCTGCAGTCAGGTTTGCCCGCAGAATAGTGCTGTTGCGCCCCATAGTTACATGGCTGACCGGCGCAAAATCATAGAGTTCGGAGTATCTATCGAGAGTTTCCTCAATCTCAATTCTTGAACGAGCCAGCTCATCCTGCTGTATTTCAAGCTCGATCTGATGAACGGAGAGCTCATGGATTATGCGTAACAGTTCTTCAGGTGAAGAGGTAGTGCTGAGTGCAGATGCGCCAGTTTTGGGGTGGGTCTGCTGAAGGCGCTCTTCTGCAAGAGCCCTTAATTCTACAGGGGTGTCTGAGTTATTGCTTTGCGGCTTCTTTCCCATGATGACACAATGTTGTTAAGGACTAAGCAAGTATAATCAATACGCTTTATTCTCGCAATAATTAGCTTCAGCTTGCTTGATGCAGGTGGTGGTTGAGAAGGAGATTGGGAAAAATCTTTTTTTGGGCAACCCTACGAAAGCGCTTCAAACGTTATTTTCCCAGCATAACAGACAGGACATGCCCACTCTTCTGACACCTGTTCAAAAGCAGTCCCCGCTATAATATTGTTGTCCAGGTCACCTTCTCGAGGATCATAGACATAGCCGCACTCTTTGCACATCCATGCACGCATGATTATTTCTTTTTACTGGTTGTTTCAATCAAGCAGTTTTCTGAAAACCACCATCTCCGACGGTGAAAATCCTTTTGACCGGTAGAATTGCTGTGCAGCCTCATTATCCCCATCAGTGAGGAGCGTTATTCGTCCGAGTCCTTCTTTACGGGCAAATTCCATGGCATGATTGATCAGGAGTGAGCCAAGGCCCTTTTGGCGCCACTGGGGCGCAACAACCATATCCTCAAGAAGAGCGACTTTTTTACCGAGAAAGGTGCTGACGGTAAAGAGCAGCATCACCATTCCCTCAATTACCCCGTCAACTTCACAGACAAATATCCGCCCCAGCTCAGGATTGCTTATGATCATGGAAAGCGCTCTCGACTGTGCTTCAGCATCAGCGGTAAATTCGTGCTCCTCGGTGAAGAGAATTCCAAGCAGTTCTGTGCATCTCGCCAGATCGCTTCTGACAGCTGTTCTTACATCAGGCATTGCGTTTGGGTCAATCAGTTTGAGATACCGTTATACTTACCGCCAATTTCATGATAATCTCTCACCATTTCAAAATTTTTCAGCATAAATTGATAGCGTACTAATTAAAATCGGTATTGGCGGATATACTCCTTATTGTCGTTATACTTGCAGGTATTTGTTAATAATGCAGGAAGCTTTGAACTGAACACTAAAATCCCTCCCGAATAATGGACGCATTCTGGCTTTCGCTCGTTATGATTTTTATCGCTGAACTTGGCGACAAAACCCAGCTTGTTGCCTTGACGCTTGCTACCTGTTACAACTCCTGGGTTGTTCTGTGGGGTATTTTCTGGGCTACCCTTGCCATTCATGTTTTTTCAGCAGGCATTGGCTGGTTTATCGGAGACAAGCTGCCGACTGAATGGATCAAGTTTGTTGCCGGTATAGCCTTTATTGCATTCGGCTTCTGGACGCTCAGAGGCGATCATCTTGATGAAGACGAAAAGAGCTGCAAAACGGGCATTAACCCCTTCTGGCTGGTCTTTTCGACCTTTTTCATGGCTGAGCTTGGCGACAAGACAATGCTTTCCACCATTACCCTTGCCTCAACTCACCCATTTCTGCCGGTCTGGATCGGGTCAACTATAGGAATGGTGATTTCGGATGGCCTGGCTATCATAGCTGGCAAAATGCTTGGAGCGAAATTGCCTGAAAAAGCCATAAAAATTGGAGCATCCGCTATCTTTTTCCTTTTTGGTATGTTCAGCATGTTCGAAGGAGGTGCCAAATTCCCACTTCATATCTGGGGAATAGCTGTTGTGATTGTTGCTGGTGTAGGCTTTGTGTTTCTCCGAAACTCCGGTGACACGGAGGTTGGATAAAATACCGGCGTTACTTGACTTTGTTGATTGATTGGATATGTAGCTGACGTGAAATTCCTCAAATAGACATTTTTGGAGAATCGCAATGAAAAAAACGCTTTCGCTGTTTGCTGTTTTTGCTTTTGCAGGCCTCTCAAGCACTCCAGTCCAGGCTGGAAATCACTATTATGTCAGTGGTATGGGCGGCGCATCATGGTTGCAGAATATCAAGATCCAAAGCACCTACACATCTGAAAATTACACGGATACCTACAAAATGGATCCAGGCCTAACCCTTTTTGGGGCTTATGGCTGGAACTATGGCCGCTACCGTTTGGAAGGGGAAATAGGTTACCTGCGGAATAATTTTAAATCCCTGGTCTATAGCGGACTTGATGAATTCGGAGCTCCCTTTTCTAATACTTCTTATCCGATGAAAGGCCATGTATCAGTTCTTTCGTTGATGGCCAACGGGTACTATGATCTTCCAATTGGCAGCAGCATTAAACTGTATGGAACAGCCGGTGTTGGCGGTGCACAGGTTTCATATGAAAATGTTGCACAAACTACCCAGAATTACGGCTATAGCGTTAAGGCCACAACGTTGGCATATCAGATCGGCTTAGGAGTTACAAGACCTGTTGCCAACCATGTTACGCTTGATTTGCGATATCGCTACTTTGCAACACCCGACTTTACAGTCAGCTGGGATTACAAGGGGACGGACTACAGTAACAACACAAGTATCAGCAGTCACAGCGTTCTTCTTGGTTTGAGAGTTGGATTCTAAATCTTCCCGTGCAATAAGAGAATGAAAGTGGGGAAAGCACAGATATATGCTGCACGTTGTGGTCATGCTATTTCCGATAGCCTTTATGATCACTATCTTGAAATGATGCCCTCCGGTATTCGTTCATCAATTGAACGATATAGACGATGGCAGGACAGGCAGGCAACTCTTTTTGGCAAGGTATTATTGCTGAAGGCGTTGCAGCAGCAATTTCATGATACAGGGTTAAGGAAATTCCAGTCTCTGGAATTGTCTGATTTCGGAAAACCTTTTATCGAAGGCGGCCCGGAATTCAATATTTCACACTCAGAAGATATTGTTGTCCTTGCGTTAACACAGCACCAGGGCATAGGCATAGATATCGAAAAAATCCGACCTGTTGATAAAGATTATTTTGCGGGTGAGATCCCTGAGATTATCTCTTTTTATGAAAACCATGAAGCTGATCAGGCCAATCATCTTTTTTTTGAGTGCTGGACAAAAAAAGAAGCTGTTCTAAAAGGTTTTGGAAAGGGTCTTTTAGTCCCCTTGAAAGACGTTGTACTGACAGGAGATCAGGCGATTATTGATAACAGCATCTGGTTTATCAGACAAGTGACTATAGACGAAGGCTATAGCTGCCACATTGCAGCACAAATGCCCCTGGAGCAAGTTACTGTGGAGTGTTTGGATCTGATGGATGGGTTATAAACCTCAACCTGTGGCAGGATTCCCACAATGGGATTGCCACCAGGTTATCAGTTAAGACGCTCTTCCAGAGGCCTCCTTATCAACCAGCGCTCAGCATTTTTCTTCTCGCTGTGATTACAGCAATAACCGCACCAACACTCATCAATACATAGGTCGATGGCTCAGGTGCTGGGGAAGACTCACTAAATGACAACAACTTGGTTGTTTGAGTGTTGGAACCAGTAGCGGCGGTAAAACCAACCAATGCAGTTTGTGAACCGACGATTGATTGTATATCCATGTTCTGCGAAAGCATTGCCGTGCCAGGCTTCACCCCGCTTTGGTTAGCGCTTACCGATAAAATAATCCCATCATAATCAACCCACGCATGCCATACCCCTGTTCCGTTAAATAATACAGGCACATTACTTTGCGCCAGGCTGTTCATGGAACCATTGGTATCAATGGCGATGTGATTGCCATCAAAATCATTATAGCCATTACCTGTATTTATACTGCTATCAAACTCAATACCGATGCTTTTTTTGATACTGCTATACCCCAATCCCCCTCCGTATACTCCGAGTCCACCTGGACCAGTTCCCGAACTGCCAGAGTTCTTAATCACAAATGCCATCCCATCGGCACCAAAAGTATTAGAAAATTGAAAGGTAAACTCTGCACTAAACCTGGAAACACTGACTGGCGTAGTGAAGAATACTCCGCCAGCTACATTCTTAACATTCTGCGTTGAAAGTTGAATTGCGTTGCCAACTTGTCCAGCAGCGCCTGAAAGTGTAACGCCTCCAGTTGATGAAAAATCATTGTAATTAAGATTAACCACCTTTCCAGCGACTGCATTTCCATGCAATACAAGAGAGGAGAGAAGAGCTATAGAAAAGATAAGTGCTTTTTTCATGGGAGTGAGAAACAAAAGGCTATAACCTATATATATTATTATAACTTATCATTGATTTATTGTTATAAATCATGTAAATAAGTGTCTGAACGACTTTGTTTACATAATGATTATCAATAAACATTTCAGTCATTGTTATTACCACCTACCAATACATTTCGAAGAGCTTTGTATTGATATCTTCATTACTATATAGATCAATTATCATTCCAAAAAATTTATAAACCGTATATAAATCGTATAACTCACAATAAAATAATCTTTTAAAATATTTTTTCGCTGTCAGTGCCGGTTATATAAAAAATTTGCACCCCTTTTTTTGTCTCACAAAATGACTGTTTGTCTTAGTTGTTAAGCGCGATTAACTTTAGCAAAAATTACTTGATAACAAACGACTGTTTAGGGTTTAATTGAAGACACTTTTCCTGTGCTATTATGTTAGCAAATGCCGTAAAATTCGATAGTGTCATCTTTATGAGTTTCCAGTCTATTTTTTTATGACTCCACTTCTTGAAATCAGGAATCTATCTTTTGCCTATGAGGGATCAACAGTACTTGTTTTTGATCGTCTTACTATGGCAGTGCAGGAAGGGGAGTTTATTCTGGTAAAAGGCCCATCAGGATCAGGTAAATCAACATTGCTGCGATTGATATGCCGCCTGAACCAGCCACAGGGAGGGTCAATTCTTTTTCAGGGTAACGACACTACCTCTATTGCCCCGGCTAAGCTTCGCAGTGCCATCAGTTATGTTGCCCAGATACCCCAGATGATTGATGCCACGGTTGAGGAAAACCTGCTTCAGCCGTTTTCTTTTGCTGTCAATGCAGCGAAACCCCGACCCGGCAGTGAGGAGTTGAGAGAGATGCTTCGGAAGTTTTACCTTGCTGATGTTACTCTTGAGCATTCGGCCATGAAGCTTTCGATTGGGCAGAAACAGCGTCTGGCCATTATGCGAGCCCTGTTGCAGGAACCCCTTCTTCTGCTGCTTGATGAACCTACATCTGCTCTTGACCAGGAGAGTGCGTCAATGGTTTTTTCCATTATGGAGCGTCTGAACACTGAAGAGCGTAAAACGTTGATAACAGTTACGCACATCGATTACAAGCCTGAAACTGTAAAGCCTCTAACCTATACTCTTGCTAATAGATCAATCCATCTGCGATGAATCAGATCATTAATATCTCAACTGGACAACTCCTTCTTGCCCTGGTATTCATCCTTATAGCTCAGGCCAGTTCCTTTATCTACCATCTGGGCCTTAACCGTGATATCACTATTGGCACAATCAGGACCTTTGCCCAGCTTTTTTTGATGGGATATGTTCTGACCTTTATTTTGAAGACATCCAACCCGTTCCTGGTGATAAGTGTTTTCATGGTGATGGTCATCTCTGCCATGTTTATTATTAAAGGGAGGGTGAAGGAAAAACAGATACCCTATATCATTCCGACATTTCTGACGATGCTTGTCAGTTATCTGGCAACAGCGATTTTTGTTTCGGGACTGGTTGTCGGTATTACACCGTGGTGGGAGCCCCGCTACTTTATTCCCGCCGGAGGCATGGTGATTGGAAATTCAATGTCTGCGCTTGCGATCTCACTTGAACGGCTGTTCAGGGATATGCGGCAACAGAAAGAGCTGGTTGAAATGAAGCTCTCACTTGGAGCCAATTACCGTGAAGCAAGCCTCGATATATTCAAAAATGCGATTACTGCCGGGATGATTCCCTCAATCAATGCAATGATGGGTGTCGGTCTTGTGTTTATTCCGGGGATGATGTCAGGTCAGATTCTTGCAGGAACTGATCCGCTCATTGCCATCCGCTATCAGATTGTCGTTATGCTGATGCTGGTAGGTTCAACGGCGGTCAGTTCCGTAGTTGTCATGCTCTTTGTAAGGCGCCGCTGTTTCGGCAGCGGGGAAGAGGTGTTACTTAGCCCTCGCTGATTCGGCAGATGACCTGGAGACGATATAGACCCCAATTCCAGCAATCATCATAATGAAACAAAGCACCTGGCCCATGGAGAAGTTCAGGAATACAAAGCCGAGCTGGGCGTCGGGTTCACGGAAGTATTCAATAAAGAACCGCACAAACCCATAACCGAAAAGGTAGATGGCTGAAAGAAATCCTGAAAATGGAGATTTCCTGCGCAGAAGCCAGAGCATAATAAACAGGGCGATTCCTTCGAAAAATGCTTCGTAGAGCTGGGAAGGATGGCGGAGCTGATGGGTTGGAGCGAGAGGAAAATACATGCCGATTGCTGAATCGGTTACCCGTCCGTAGAGTTCGCCGTTGATGAAGTTGCCAAGACGGCCGAAGGTATATCCAAGAGGGACGGAAGGAATAAAGAGGTCAAATGTTTCAAAAAATCCGGCTTTTCTTGAGCGGGTAAAGAAGAAAATCGCAAGAATGACTCCGATGACTGCTCCATGGTAGGACATGCCGGTTATTCCTGCGAAACGGCAGCCTCCGGGAGCTGAGACCCAGGGAAGGATACTTGCGAGGGGGTCAGCCAGAAAGTCACTCAGACCATAAAAAAGTATATACCCCAGGCGCCCGCCGGCTACAACTCCGACCATAACCCAGGTAAGAGCATCGCCGATAAAGGAGCGCTGAACAGGAAGCTTTTCAGATTCTACCCGATAGCGGGTAAGGAGATAGACGATGGTAAACGCTACGATGTACATCATCCCATACCATCGAAGAGCAAAAGAGCCTGCGGAAAAGATCACAGGGTTCATTTGTGACGGTAAATTCTGCCAAGAAAACAAAAAATCAGTCATAAAGGTTGCTTTTTTGATGATTTGGGTGTATAAAAATTTATAGAAACTTGTATCAAATTAAAATATAGTTAACTTAAAATCTTGCGCATTTCTGTGCAACGGTTTTTCTACCCATAACATACAAACACACCTAATAGTATGGCTAAAATACTTGAAGGGCCGGCCATGAAGCTGTTCAACAAGTGGGGCATTCCCGTGCCTAATTATGTTGTTATCATGGATCCCAACCGCCTCGAGCAGCTTGGAGAAGCTAATAAATGGTTGAGAGAATCAAAACTCGTTGTTAAAGCACATGAAGCTATCGGCGGACGATTCAAGTTGGGACTGGTTAAACTTGGACTGAACCTCGACGAGGCTCTTGCAGCGGCAAAAGAGATGATTGGACGAGAAATCGGTACAGCCGTTGTCCGTCAGGTTATTGTTGCTGAAATGCTTGATCATGACGAGGAGTATTATGTATCCATTGCCGGCACCCGTGACGGGGCGGAACTTCTTTTTTCCAACAAGGGTGGAGTGGATATTGAAGATAACTGGGATACCGTTAAACGGCTTTTCATTCCGCTTGATGAAACTCCAAGTATTGAACGCATTACTGAAGCGGCACTTGAGGCTGGATTTGTAGGGGAAATTGCTGAACGCGTTGCAAAAATCGCATCACGACTTATTCTCTGCTTTGATAACGAAGATGCACAGTCGATTGAGATCAATCCGCTGGTCATACGCAAAAGCGATATGCGCTTTGCGGCTCTTGACGCTGTCATGAACGTTGACTGGGATGCAAGGTTCCGTCATGCTGACTGGGATTTCAAACCTGTTTCCGAAATTGGACGTCCTTTCACCGAAGCCGAACAGCAGATAATGGAGATCGATGCCCGTATCAAGGGATCGGTCAAACTGGTTGAAGTTCCGGGCGGCAACATCGCCCTGCTTACTGCAGGCGGAGGCGCTTCCGTATTTTATTCCGATGCTGTTGTGGCAAGAGGCGGCTCAATTGCCAATTATGCCGAATATTCCGGTGATCCTCCGGACTGGGCAGTAGAGGCATTGACGGAAACCATATGCAGGCTTCCTGATATCAAGCATATCATCGTAGGTGGAGCCATTGCCAATTTTACAGACGTTAAAGCGACATTCAACGGGATTATCAATGGATTCCGGGAGAGCAAATCAAAAGGGTTCCTTGAAAATGTGAAAATCTGGGTACGACGCGGCGGGCCGAATGAAAATCAGGGTCTTGCTTCGATGAAAAAGCTGCAGGAAGAGGGATTTGACATTCATGTCTATGATCGCAGCATGCCCATGACCGATATCGTCGACCTTGCCTTGAATTCATAAGGGCGACAGGGTATCACACATGAACCTCAAGAGAAACTATCTAACTTAAACCGGAAAGAATCGTGAGTATTTTAGCAAATAGGGATACACGAGCGGTCATCATTGGAGGTGTTGCCGGAGTTAATGCGGCAAGGCGGATGGCTCAGTTCGACTTTCTGATCAACAGACCCCTGACTGTAGAGGCATTTGTTTATCCACCGGAAGAAGGTCAGCAGAAAGAGATTTACCGGGGCGGTGAGCTGAACAACGTTACCGTTTATGCGTCGCTCCAGAAAGCGCTCGATGAAAACCCGCAAATCAATACTGCGCTTATCTATATCGGCGCATCAAGGGCATATCAGTCAGCCAAAGAAGCCCTTGATTCCAAAGGCATCAAGCTGGTTACCATGATTACCGAAGGTGTGCCTGAAAAGGATGCCAAACGTTTGCGCAAGTATGCGCTCGAAGCGGGCAAAATTTTTAACGGACCTTCGTCAATCGGCATTATGTCGGCAGGGGAGTGTCGTCTCGGCGTTATTGGCGGTGAATATAAAAACCTGAAACTTTGTAATCTCTATCGCCCTGGTTCATTCGGCGTTATTACAAAATCAGGCGGTCTGAGCAATGAAGCCATGTGGCTTTGCGCTCAGAACGGCAACGGCATTACTTCTGCAGTAGCCATCGGCGGAGATTCGTACCCCGGTACAGACTTTGTCACCTATCTCCAGATGTTTGAAAATGATCCTGAAACAAAGGCTGTCGTTATTGTCGGTGAAGTCGGCGGTACGCTTGAGGAAGAGGCTGCTGACTGGTTAGGTGCCGAAAAACGACGCATCAAGGTTATCGCCGCTATTGGCGGAACCTGCCAGGACGTTTTGCCGCAGGGAATGAAATTCGGCCATGCCGGTGCAAAGGAAGGTAAAAAAGGTCTTGGTTCCGCGCGCTCTAAAATAAACGCTCTTCGTGAAGCAGGCGCATACGTGCCTGACACTTTCGGCGGGCTGAGCAAGGCAATCAAGCAGGTCTATCTGGAACTGCAGGCAGCAGGTATTATCAAGCCTGAACCTGAAATTGACGATAAACTGCTCCCGGAACTTCCACCGAGTGTACAGGAAATCATGAAGCAGGGCGAGGTCATTGTAGAACCACTGATTCGCACCACCATTTCCGACGATCGTGGAGAAGAACCTCGTTACGTTGGCTATGCCGCATCTGAACTTTGCGAGAAAGGATATGGTATCGAGGATGTTATCGCTCTTTTGTGGAACAAGAAACTTCCTTCCAAAGAAGAGTCTGAAATCATCAAGCGCATTATCATGATTTCAGCTGATCACGGTCCTGCAGTGTCTGGTGCATTCGGCGCCATTATTGCCGCCTGTGCCGGTATCGATCTGCCACAGGCCGTTTCTGCCGGTATGACCATGATAGGCCCGAGATTCGGCGGTGCAGTTACCAACGCCGGTAAATTTTTCAAGTACGGAGTGAAGGAGTATCCTAACGATATTCCGGGATTTCTTGCATGGATGAAGCAGAACCACGGACCGGTTCCAGGTATTGGACACAGGGTGAAGAGTTTGAAAAACCCTGATAAGCGGGTGAAGTATCTGGTTGAATATGTAAAGAACCAGACGACGCTTCACACACCGTGTCTTGATTATGCACTTGAGGTTGAAAAGATCACCACATCCAAAAAGGATAATCTTATCCTTAATGTTGATGGAACGATCGGCTGTATCCTTGTCGACCTTGATTTCCCTGAATACTCACTGAACGGCTTCTTCGTTCTGGCACGCACGATTGGTATGATTGGTCACTGGATTGATCAGAACAATCAGAATGCTCGTCTGATCAGACTGTACGATTACCTGATCAACTATGCAGTCAAAGAAGAACGTGAAGTGCCGGAGAAAAAGTAGGTATTCCAGGGCAGCACTAAACAGACTCCATTCGCTTGAAAAAAAGGCAGGAACCATAATTCCTGCCTTTTTTCTTTTACGCTCTCCAAAAAAATCCGGATTGGCGGTGATATCGGGAAATTGACTAACATATTTTAATTTAAATACATAGGTAATTCTCGAACAATATGCCTCCTATTATTATTTCTGTAATAATTGGGTTTACGCATTTTCTATTTTGTAACTACCGATAATTACGTTAAACTTGACGATAAAATCAGCCAATGGTTGGCTGATGGTTACTCAAGTAATTTGTGCCTTGATTACTTGCTTGTATCTCTTTCTATCAATGCACACGTTTACTGAGATTAAACAATGAATATTTACATCGGCAATTTGGCTTACACAGTAACAGAAGATGATCTTCGTGATGCTTTCTCTGAATTCGGAGAAGTTGCAAACGCAAGCATCATCAACGATAAATTTTCAGGCCGTTCAAAGGGCTTTGGATTTGTTGAAATGCCTAAGGACAGCGAAGCAAGTGAAGCAATTGAATCACTGAATGGCAAAGAGTTGAATGGCCGTACTGTTACGGTTAACGAAGCTAAGCCACGTGAAGAAAGAGCACCAAGAAGAGATCGTTACTAAGATTTTCGATTTTTCAGTAAAAGCCAGACAGAATGAAAGTTTTGTCTGGCTTTTTTTGTTTAGCCTGATGATTATCGATTGACCAGCTTCATCATACTTTCAGGGTAACGCTCTCCGGCAGCAGCGCCCTTCGGTAAAGCTTCAATGATTTCACCTATTTCAACCTCGCTGATTATAATAGATCCAGCTGCAATATTCTCCTCGAGGTAGGTCCTGCGCTTCGTGCCGGGAATCGGAACAATATCATCACCCTCGGCAAGAACCCATGCCAGTGCCAACTGTCCGGCACTGACTCCTTTTCTTCGGGCAATATCCTTGAGACGCGCTACCAGTAGAAGATTCTTTGTAAAGTTATCGCCCTGAAAGCGGGGAGAGTTCCGGCGGTAATCATCAATCGCAAAATCATCGGGACTTTTCAACTGCCCTGTCAGAAAACCTCTTCCGAGTGGGCTGTATGACACAAAGCCGATACCAAGCTCACGGAGCGCAGGCAGCACCTCATCTTCCGGCTCACGACTCCAAAGCGAGTACTCACTCTGCACGGCGCTTACCGGGTGCACCGCATGTGCGCGTCTAATTGTAGCGACACAAGCCTCAGACAGTCCTATATATCTTATTTTCCCTGCTGTGACCAGATCGGCCATAGCTCCAACGGTTTCTTCAATCGGGACCTCCGGATCTACCCTGTGCTGGTAGTAAAGGTCGATGTGGTTAATGCCCAGGCGCTTCAACGAACCATCACAGGCTGACCTTACATATTCCGGTTTTCCACTGATGCCTGTGATTGGTGCCCATCCGCCATTTGTTGACGGAGTGTTTCGCATGATCCCGAACTTGGTTGCAACAATTACCTGGTCACGCCGCCCCTTGATAGCTTTGCTTATCAGCTCTTCATTGGTAAACGGCCCGTACATGTCAGAGGTATCCAGAAAGTTTACCCCCAACTCAATGGCACGATGGATAGTAGCAATTGATTCCGCCTCGTTTCGCTGACCATAAAAGTCAGACATTCCCATGCATCCTAATCCCTGGGCAGATACAGTTAATCCCTGAGAGCCCAATTTCCGCTGTTTCATAGTAATAGTTTTTTATTTATATAATTATGACAAAATAAAACTTAACATATACCTCTGAAATAAGTTAAGAGGGATTGAGAGCTTTAGTTATTTGCATAACTTTACCAAAAAATTACAAGTCCCTTTAAAAGCAGGGTTTTACATCCCCCTTATAATATTTTACAGTGCATGACAGATTAAGAAAAAGCGAGTAAAGCAAGGAACGATATTCACCCTTATTAAATATTTACTTCTTCCAAAAGGGGATTCTTTTTTTCATTTTACTTATTGCAGTGTAATATAGAGCGTATAAAGTATTAATTTTGTAATTGCGTCTCCAACCCTAAAACTTTCAAGGCGTTTTTTTATGGCTCTTGAATTCAGAAAAGAGGCTCTTAAAAAGCTTAGCTCCCCTGATGATCTTGACCGTTTGATGCCTGTCACTGATTCTCGAGGATGGATAGCCATGATCGCGTCAGGAGTTCTTCTGGCCGCTGCATTAGTCTGGGGATTTTTCGGCAATATCCAGACCGTGGTTCAGGGTGAGGGTATCTTCACTAAGGTTGGTTACATAAATAACATCCCGGCTCTGACATCCGGAGTCATCAAGGATATCGCTGTCAAAGGTGGCGACTCCTTCACGAAAGGGCAGATTCTGGCCAGGATAGAGCAACCTGAACTCCGCCATACCTATGAGAATGCGTTGCTCGAATCTCAATCTGTTCATCTCCATCAGAAAGAACAGGTTGCATTTCTCCAGAAGACTATTACCTCTCTTGCTGAAAGGGTTACCCGCATGAACCGGTTATTTCAGGATGGACGTATAGATAAGGGTATTGTCACCGGTGTCGAACAGGAACTTATGGTGGCAAAAAAACAGCTCTATGATCTTGAGGAGAAAGCATTGGCTGTTAGTCGGAAGACCGATGTGGCCCGTTCCAATTATCAGCAGCAGTGTAATATTATCGCTCCATTTTCAGGAATTGTCACAGAACGTGAATTCAACAATGGTGATTTCATCCGAACTGGAGAGGGTGCGTTTGAGGTTGAAGAGAGTGGTAAGGTGGTAACAATGAAGAATGAGCAAGTGGCAGGGGATTCAAGCACCTCTCTTGTTTTTGTTATGTATGTGACGGCGGAAATGGTGAAAAAAGTGCAGCCCGGCATGCTGGTATATGTGGCATCCTCTACCGTTAAGCCTGAAGAGTACGGTAATATGGTTGGCCAGGTTATCTTTATCAGTCAGTACCCGAAAACATATCATTCAATCGTGACAGACTTTAACGAAGATTTAGCTAAGCGGTTCACTGCCCAGGGTTCTCCTTACAGGGTCAAGGTCAAAATTCAACCTGACAAATCAACCTTCAGCGGGTTTCGGTGGACTTCAGGCAAGGGGCCCCGCACAATTATCACTTCAGGCATTCTGGGGAATGGACTTATTGCCATTGATAATCAGCGACCCATCGATCTTGTCATTCCTTTATTCAAGAAAAATTTTCTTGGACAGACCCTTTAGCATGCAATTTCGGTATTCGATAACACCAGAAACACACTATGAAACCGCTGCAAGGACAACTGCCCTGGAAAGAAGCGAGGGTAAAAACCCCGACAGTGTTGCAGATGGAGGCAGTGGAGTGCGGTGCAGCTTCACTGGCCATGATCCTTTCCTATTACGGCAGGTTTGAGCCACTGGAAAAACTCCGCGCATCATGTGGGGTGTCACGCGATGGCAGCAAGGCGAGCAGCCTTTTAAAGGCTGCTCGAACTTACGGATTAGAGGCAAAAGGGTTTCGTATCGAACCGGAAGGCATTCGCGACAAACAGCTTCCGATTATCCTTTTCTGGAACCTCTATCACTTTGTGGTGCTCGAAGGGTTCCGCAAGGGATTCTACTACATCAACGATCCCGCTTCAGGCCCACGAAAAGTGACTCCGGAAGAGTTCAATGAATCATTTTCAGGAGTTGTACTCACCTTTTCGCCTACTCCCGAATTCAAGAAGGTGGGGAAGCCATTCAGTCTCATTGATGCGTTGAGAAAACGCATTCCAGGTCTTGAGCATGCGATGGTTTATATTGTGCTTGTCAGTCTTCTCCTTGTCATCCCGGGGCTTGTTGTTCCTTCATTCCTGCGGATTTTTATCGACTATATTCTCGTGAAGGGGATGCAGAGTTGGCTTAAGCCGCTGCTCATTGGCATGGTGGTGACAGCTATCCTGCAGGGATGCCTGACGTGGCTTCAGCAGCACTATCTGCAAAAAGCCGAGACAAAGCTGGCTATGACCTCTTCAGCCAGGTTTTTTAACCATGTATTTGCCCTTCCGATCAGATTTTTCAGCATGCGCCAGGCAGGTGAAATTTCCAATCGAGTCCAGTTGAATGACAAAGTCGCAACACTTGTTGCCGGGGACCTTTCGGCTAATGCGCTCAATATGCTGATGATCTGTTTTTATGCGCTCGTCATGTTGAGTTACGATAGAGTACTAACGCTGCTTGCTGTCATGATTGCATTGTTTAATGGGTTGGCCCTTGCCTATGTCTCCCGTCGCCGCATCGTGTTAAACCAGAAGTTCCAGCAGGATAACGGCAAATTGCTCGGAACGACCTTTTATGGCATCAAGACTATTGAAAGTATCAAGGCATCAGGCGCGGAGCCGGACTTTTTTTCGCGATGGTCCGGTCTTTTCGCCAATATGGTGACAGGAAGGCAGTCGCTCGAGGTGTCGACAGTTTTCCTTCTTGCCATCCCGCCATTTCTTCAGACCGCAGGGAACATCGTCGTGCTTGCTGTGGGTGGTTTGCGGGTGATGGAGGGCGAGCTTTCCATGGGAATGCTTATCGCATTTCAGAGTCTTATGCTCTCTTTTCTTGCACCAGTCAACCAGATGGTGACGCTCGGCCAGAAACTGCAGGAGGCCCAGGGATATATGCAGCGCCTTGATGATGTTATGAACAATGAGGCATCTCTTGACGGAGAGAATGATAAACTTCCTGTTCCTGATACCGGAAGCGGCAGCAGGGAGAAGCTGGATGGCTATGTCGAGCTCAAGAATGTTACATTCGGATACAATCCCCTTGAACCGCCGCTTATTACCGACTTTTCGCTCAAGCTTTCTCCAGGGTCCCGTGTGGCACTGGTTGGAGGATCAGGCTCAGGTAAATCTACAATTGCCAAGTTGGTTTCAGGTCTTTACGAACCATGGAGCGGGGAGGTGCTGTTCGACGGCAAGCCGAGAAAGATAATTCCGCGAAATATACTCATCAACTCCATTGGCATGGTTGATCAGGAGATATCCCTTTTTGAGGGCACCATTGCTGAAAATATTGCGATGTGGGACTCGACCATGCCTCAGGAGGAGATTGCTAGAGCTGCTTCGGATGCGGCCGTTCACGATGTCATTTCTGACCGTACCGGCGGGTACCAGGGTCTGCTGACTGAAGGTGGCAGCAATTTCAGCGGAGGGCAACGCCAGAGGATGGAAATTGCCCGGGCACTTGCTATTGAGCCATCGATTCTTATCCTTGACGAGGCAACAAGCGCTCTTGACCCATCGACGGAAAAAGTCATTGACGGTAACATACGAAGCCGGGGATGTACCTGCATTATCGCTGCTCACAGGTTGAGCACCATCAGGGATTGTGATGAAATCATTGTACTCGAGTATGGCCAGGTAAAAGAGCGGGGCTTGCATGACTCTCTTATGCAGGCTGGTGGAGTATATGCTGGTCTGATCAAAGCAGGATAGAGATTCCATCATGGATAGAGGAAACAATCAGCAGGGAACAGGAATGGTATTTGACCGTGAAATTACTTCGAAACCCGGAAGGGCAGCACTGAAAGCTCGTGCCCAGGAGAAGGAGTACCGGGCCTCGCTTGAACGAATAACCTTGCTGATGAGCGGCAGTCGAACCGCCGTTGAGGGGAATATGGATGTTGACCCCTTGTTTGCAGCATGCTCAGTGGTTGGCAGGGCTGCAGGGATCAGTTTCCGCAAGCCGTATGCGGAACTGCAAAACTCCCATGAAGAGCCTTTGCAATTGATCTGCAGATTTTCCGGCGTCCGCACACGGATGGTTACCTTGCAGAAGTCGGAGAGATGGTGGCTCAGTGACAGCGGGCCGATACTTTGCTTTTCAGCCCTTGACAGGAGGCCTATGAGCCTGTTGCCCGACGGATCATCAGGGTACCGCCTTTTTGATCCTTCTACGGCGAAGACGGAGGAAGTAACGGCGACTGTTGCTGAGGAGCTTGCTGACAAGGCATGGATGTTTTACCGTCCGTTTCCCGAGAAACCGCTTCAGGGAAAGGAACTTTTGGTGTTCGGCTTGCAGGGCTCCCGAAGTGATCTCTTGCGCCTGGTTCTTCTTGGAAGCGCCGGGGCAATGCTCGGTCTCCTGACCCCGGTGCTTACGGGCAAGCTTTTTGGCAGCGTGATTCCCCACTCAGACCGGGGGCAGCTTTTGCAGCTTACCTTGATCCTCATTGCCAGTGTCATTTCGGTGTCCGGTTTTAATCTGGCCCGTCAGGTTGCCTTTATTCGAATGGAGACACGAATGGACATGCTTATTCAGCAGGGTCTTATCGACCGGCTTCTTAACCTGCCCAGTAATTTTTTCCGCAACTACTCTTCAGGCGATCTGGCCATGCGGGTTCTCGGTGCAAATCAGATTCGTGAAATCCTCAGCAGCTCTGCTGTAAGCGTCATTCTTGGTATGCTCTTCAGCCTCTTTTTGGTGGCTCTTCTCTTTTACTACAGCTGGAAGCTCGCCATTCTGGCTTTGTCGCTGACAGTTATCATGCTTGTGATATTGGTATTCATCAGCCTTCGTCAGCTTGCCTTGAACCGTGAGGCACTGAATGTTCAGGGTAAGATTTCCGGATTACTCGGCAACCTGCTTGGTGGTATTGCAAAAATCAGGGTAACCGGAACTGAAATGACGGCTTTTTCAAAATGGGCGGATTTGTTTGTCTGCGAAAGGGGCTTGATGTTCGAGAGCAGGAATTACCAGAACATGCTTACCGTGGTCACAACCGTATTTCCGGTTGCAGCACTTGCGATCATCATTTTCTCGGTAGTCAGTTTGCGTAAGGGTGAAATGCTCGACACAGGTTCCTTTATTGCGTTCACCACTGCATACACCACCGTTCAGACCATGCTGATGCAGATGCTCATGATGGCTATTTCAAGCCTCAAAGTGGTTCCGCTGTATGAAAGGCTTAAACCTGTTCTTGAGACGGCACCGGAAGCCGATGAATCAAAAAAATACCCTGGCAAGCTGCGGGGAAGCATCGTTGTTCAGAACCTTAATTTCAGCTATAGCAGCGAAGGGCCTCAAATTCTGTTTGATATCAATTTCTCTGCTTCTCCAGGGGAGTTTGTGGCTCTTGTAGGAGGTTCAGGATCTGGAAAGTCGACATTGCTGCGTTTGCTGCTTGGATTTGAAAAACCTGATTTGGGTACAGTCTATTATGATGGAGAGGATCTTGCATCGCTCAATGTGCAGGGAGTTCGTCGCAATATCGGGGTGGTGATGCAGAATGGACAGCTTCAACCAGGATTTATACTTCAGAACATTATCGGTTCCTCAACCCTCACTGTTGACGATGCCTGGGAAGCTGCCAGAATGGCAGGATTGGATGAAGATATCCGCAAGATGCCTATGGGTATGCATACCGTCATCAGTGAAGGCGGAGGTACGCTTTCCGGAGGGCAGAAACAGCGTCTGCTGATTGCCGGGGCTCTCGTTCGCAAACCTGGTATCATTTTCTTCGATGAAGCCACAAGCGCCCTCGACAACCGCACTCAGGAGGTGGTCAGCAAAAGTCAGGAGCAGCTTAAAGCTACCCGTATTGTGATTGCTCACCGTCTCAGTACTATCCGTAACGCTGACCGAATCTACTGTCTCGAAAAGGGCCGTATCGTCCAGTCCGGCACCTATGATGAACTGATTGCCCAGGAGGGTTTTTTCAAGGAACTGGCAAGCAGGCAGATAGCGTAAGTCAAGCGGCGTTGCAAATTGCAGGAGATTTTAGAGCAACACCTTTATTTTCTGAGGAGGAAATGACGATACTTGATATATTTATAAGTTTTCATAATGATTTGCGGGGTGGTAGTCACAAGGTATGATGTGAGAAAATTATCGCCATGGAGCAATGGCTTTTTGTCGGGAGAACGCTTTGCCGTAAACTCTTAATTTGATCAGTCCAGTTAAGCAGCATTGGAAAATATTGAATCAATTCAATAATTGTTTTATGCCACAAGTCTCATTACTTTTTTTTCAAAAGCTTCGGTTGTGTTTGCTTTTTTCGGTTTTGACAGTTGTCAGCACATTATCACACGCTGTCGCTTATGGAGCAGATAACTCCTATAGTGAGTATGCCCCCGATGTACGTCGGATTATCAGTCGAGGGTTTCTCATCGTTGCCATGCCAAAGACCGATAATGCACCATTTTATTATGAACGAAATGGCCAGATGCTTGGGCTTGAGGTCGATATAGTTCGCGGTTTTGCCAAAGAGTTAGGGGTTCAAATGCGATTTTATCGAAATGCGAAAAACCAGGATGAAGTAATTGATGTCATAGCCAAAGGTGAAGCTGATATTGGTATTGGTAAACTGAGCAGAACCTTCAAGCGGGCATCTAAAGTGAGATTTTCCGATCCATATTTGACGATGCATCACGCTTTAGCGCTCAATCAGTTGCGGATCAATCAGTTAGCCAAAGGGAGTACTGTTCCGGCTGAGCTTCAACGCTTCTCGGGCTCGATTGCCGTGCTTGAAAACACAGCTTACGCAGATTTGGCGTACCAAAATTTTCCACATGCAAAAATCATCAAATTTAATAACTGGATCAGTGCCGTCAGTTCCATCAAAGAGGGCAGGATCGATGCCTTGTACCGTGATGAGTTCGAAATCAAGCGCTTGATAAAAGCTGATTCACGTAACTCGCTGATTATGAAAACTGTCATTTTTACAGATCTTGACGCTTCGATTTCGTTTGCTATGCGACATGATTGCCTGCAACTGTTGAGCCTGCTCAATATTTATCTTTCTCAAGAAACTCATCCGATGACCGTTTCTAAACTCATGAAACTCCTGCCTACGACATGAAGAAGTTAACAGATATCTTGCGGGAAAAATCAACCAGCCCGTCTGTTGTATTGGCGAGCGTGATTGCTGGACTATGCCTGGGTAATTTATCCCCCGGGTTTTCGTTATCAATAAATTTTGTCAGCGAGCTCTATGTTAATCTGCTAAAGATGATTACCCTGCCCTTTATGATGGCAGCGGTAATCTACAGCATAACTCTTTTGCTGAAGTCTGAGGACATCTCAGGCATACTCGGCAGGATCGTAAGCCTGTTTTTTTTCTTCATGTTTGCATGCACATTACTCGGACTAGTGGTTGGCTTTGTCATGGGGCCTGGGCGTGGGCTGTCGGAACACACCTTGAGTATGCTGGGAAAATTGGTCGGAGAGGACCTTAACCATACCGATCAGATCGAAATGACTCTTTTCGGCAAATTGCCGGTTGTCAATTCTCTACGTATCAGTGACACCTTAATGGGTATTGTGCCAAATAATATTTTTGTAGCTTTGTTCAATGGGGATACCGTCAAGGTTCTGATTTTTTCTTTGATCATCGGTCTGGTTGTCGGGCACCTGCCTTCGCAGGTTTCGCAGCCGTTGATCGATGCTCTGAATGGTATTTTCCATGCATGCCTTAAACTTACGATCTGGTTGAACTACCTGCTCCCGCTGGTGCTTATTGCAATGGTTGCATATCAGACCGCAACAATGGGCATTGAGCCTCTGAAGATGATGCTCGGATTTATCGTGACTTTGGGGGTTGCATCACTTATTGTAATTTTTGTTTCATTCATTGCGTTGCAAAGGGCCAGCGGTCAGAAATGGAAGACTGTCTGGGATAGCCAGAGAGAAACCATCTTCTTTGTGATTGCTACTCGTAATTCTATGGCAGCCATTCCACTGATGATCGACGGGTTAGTTAAGCATCTGGGATTTAACAAATCCCGAATTGAATTGATGGTGCCGCTGGGTGTCTCCTTATTACGAGTGGGACCTGCGCTCTTCTATACGATAGCCACCCTTTTCATTGCGCAACTGTACGGACGGGTGCTGCTTCCTTTTGAATGGGTGATCATTGTTATTGCTTCGGTTATAGCAGCTTTTGCTTCATCCGGTATGACAGGCTTAACTACGATTTCTCTGACCGGCATTGTATGTTCCTTACTTGGCCTTCCATTTGAATCCCTTATAGTACTCTTTGCCGCCATCGATACTTTAAGCAATACGCTCCGTGTTGTTGTCACTGCTTTATGTGCCAATGCTTTTGCCGCCATGGCCTGCAAGCAGGAAAATGAAAATCAATCTTTAAAGGCTGTCCCTGAGGGCTGCTATGTATGACGGCTTGAGCACATCGAGCTTAGACAGCATTACTTCTTGCGTGATTTGACATCCACATGGAATTCAGGGTTAATTATACAGCGTGAAGTGTTGAAACATTGTCAGTATTTTGTAATTTCATTAGCTGAAACGTAACTTACGAGTGGTGAATGATCTCTTTCAGCTAACTCAAACCCAGGGAGCATATCATGTCATTAGATCATGCAAGAGCGTTCATTGAGAAGATCAAATCAGACGATGAATTCAGGGATCGTATTGGTGCCATTGAAGAGGTTGATGGCAGAGTTGCTGCGGCCAGATGCGCAGGATTTGATTTTACAGAAGCCGAGGTGAAAGAGGTGCAAAGCGAGTTATCAGACTTCGAGCTGGACAACGCGGCTGGCGGTGGGGATGGTCAGTTTGATGACAATAATAGTGATGAGCCATCATATGTAATAAATGGGACAAGAGACATAGACTGATCAGACAGTAATTTTGTCAACATCAGCGGTAGTGGCTGCCAGAAAATTGAAATTATAGAACAGGTCGGTTAATTCAGTAAACCCTGAATAAAGCGTAGTACCCCCGGCAATATTTTTTGGGAAAGGGGGGTAATTTTTTTAAATTTTGAGCGAGGTGTTCAGGGGTTTCCGGTAACTATATAATAGTTATTGCCTGTCGCTCGATATTAGCTTTTATTTGAATGTTTTTTGTTAGCCCCCATACTTGATTATTCTTTTTCAATCTTGAATAAGATGAGCAATAGTAGACGTGTATGTGCGGCATGGACATTAAACGGGTTCTTCATCCTCGCACTTTTAGTGCTTTTTTCCCGTCATGCGCTTGCCAGCGATAATCTTCCTCTACCCCCGCCTCAGGCCTCACAAGAAGTGCAGCTGATATTTCAGGATATTGTGAGTACTGGAGATAATAAAAATATGCCATTTATCATTCTTGATAAGAAGCAGGCAAAAATTTATTCTTTTCAAAAGGACGGCCAGCTTCTTGGTGAGGCTCCTGCGCTTCTTGGTATAGCAATTGGCGATTACTACTACCCCGGCACTGGACAAAAATTAATGTCAGATATTAAAGTCGAAGAACGAACAACGCCGGCCGGGCGCTTTCATGGACTGTTGGGTTATAATTCGCACGGAGAAGAGGTCTTATGGGTAGATTTTGATATGGCAATTGCTATTCATATCGTCGTTAAGGGTACTGTCAAAGATCGTCGGCTTGAGCGCTTGCAATCTCCAAATCCTAAAGACCATCGAATTTCATTCGGATGCGTTAATGTTCCCGCTCCATTTTACACCAATACCATCAGTCCGTATTTTGTCGGTAAGGGAGGCATGGTTTATGTTCTTCCTGATACTAAAAAATTAAGCGAGGTTTTTGGTGATGCCTTATGCAAAAGCACAAAGAATACATTAGAAACCTCTTCCTCACGCTGATAACTGTCATTGTTTATGCGTCCGGTGTTCAGTTTTTGACGGTCTTACAATCACTACCTCTTCGCGCTCAACGATTACCTGACCCGCAGGCAGGTTTTTTCCACGCCTCACATATTTTTTCAGGGTATACATTACTGGTACGAGTTCAGAATGTTTTTCAGCAGAATACCATGCTGCAGTTTCTGCGGCTTTTTTTATATGCTCCAATCGTGAATTATTTTTGGCTATTACTCGAAACCGGTAGGGCAAAAGCGCGTTCATCTCTCACTGCTTGAGCCCCATTGCCAGGTATTGTCACTGTCCATTTTTCTTCATCTTGAAACGGATTGTTACCTGGTCACTCTCTTGGAACATCTGAATCTATCAGGGCTTCAATGTCTGAAACCCATAACTGCGCATATTAATAGGTTTCAATTTTTTCTCTTTATTTTTGTCGGGTGCATGCCCGTTTTGCTGCACTCAGTGTGATGACAATGAAAGACCCTTCTTAAAAGAGGAGCTTTTTTATTATATACACTGTCATATTGACGATTGATACCTTTCAGCATATCTTCAGCCGGCTGAATCGGGTTATCTTCTTTTTTGATGCTTGAACAGGTGCTGTATGAAGTGTTAGCGACAAAAGACCGGATGAATACTTGTTGAGAAGCTGTTTACTGAAGAGGGCTGCTGCTTCAGACTTCATTTCCTGATGAATATAAATTGAACATATACATGCGTAAAAAGATACTGTTTTTGAAAAAATATCTGAAAAACCCGCAAACCGTCGGGTCAGTCATACCTTCTTCAGAGTTTTTGGGAAAAGCTATTTATAAATCAGTCAAAGAGTTAGGTCAGGCGACTGTCATTGAAATCGGTGCTGGAACAGGCGCTTTAACACAGCATATATCCAGCTTAAATCCCGTATTAGTTGAAATTGACAAGGAGTTCTGTGCCTTGCTGAAAAAAAAATATCCTCATTTAAACGTTGTCAATTCCTGCGCATTGGAGCAGTTGAAACAGATTAACGAGCGGGTAGGCCTGGTTGTTTCAATTCCGCTTATTAACAATCCGTTCAAATTATCATTTATTCCGCTTTTAAATGATCTCTACAGCAAGGGATTATTATCATGGTGCGTTATATTTACTTATGGTTTGACTGATCCTTTGGGGGAGGTAAATTTTGAAAACAAAAAACGGAAGCGCTTTGTTCTTCAAAACATTCCACCTGCTCATGTCTGGGTATATTCATAATCAGTTTCACGGGTTATATCTATTTACTATTCGCATGTAACACACCCCTGATATTCCAAACAGAAAGAACAGTTTTGATGTTCCCCGTAAAACTTTAGTCTAGCAAGTCAAAACATGTTAAAAAAAAGTCTGCTTGTTCTTGCCATTTTAGTAGGGTGTGCTTTTCCTGTGCCAGCCAGAACTGTTGCCACCTCATCATCAATCAAAGCTACAGCCACCCTCAAGCCTACCGTTGCTGAGGATGAGGCTTGCAAATATATTACACAATATTTGCAGCACAACCATTACCGGAAAGTATCGGTTAATGACTCTCTTTCAACTGAAATATTCAATCGATATATCGATAATCTTGATGCCAGCAGAAGCTATTTTCTCGCCAGCGATATCGAAAGTCTTAGAAAGGAATATGGAACCAGGATTGATGATGAATTTCTTGCCGGTCAGGCAGATGCCGGATTTGCCATCTATAACCGGTTTCTCGGTCGGGCAAAAGAAAAAATGCTGTTTATGAAAGCAGCAATTGATACGGTTCATTTTAATTTTTCTGCACCAGAGACTCTTGAACTGGAACTCAAGGGGCAAAAGTGGCCTTCAGACGCAACCCACTTGACAGATCGATGGAAAAAAGAACTGAAATATCAGTGGCTTAACCTTAAATACTCTGGCGAAAATAATAAAGCCATTCGCAGTTCGCTTGCCAAAAGCTTTAAGAGCAGGCTCAACGTTCTCAACCATCAGAAGCCTGATGATGCCTTTCAGGCCTATATCAATGCGTTGACAACATCGTTCGATCCCCATACAAGTTATTTTTCACCCGAAGAGTACGAAAACTTCCAGATTGACATGAGTCGTTCTCTTGAAGGAATCGGAGCCAAACTGCAGACTGAAGCTGAATATACCGTCGTTAATGAGGTTATTCCAGGAGGCCCGGCATTCAAGAGCAATATGTTGAAAAAAGGTGATAAAATTGTTGGTGTCGGACAGGGCAAAACAGGAGAGATTGTAGATGTCATTGGATGGAGAATCAATGATGTTGTCAAACGTATCCGCGGGAAAAAAGGCACTATAGTCCGGCTGAAAATTATTCCCTCAAGTCATGCTGGTCTTGGCCCTGTAAAAATTATTCAACTCTTGCGAGATAAGGTTGATCTGGAGGAGCAGGCAGCAAAGAAAACCATCATTCAAGAGGGTGGCAGGAAAATCGGCATTATTACCATTCCTTCATTTTACCTTGACTTCGAAGGTCAGCAAAAAAACACCAGCAATTACGCCAGCACCAGCCGTGATGTAAGCCGTATTCTGAATGAATTGAAAGCTGAGCATGTTGACGGTGTTGTTATCGATGTTCGCAACAACGGCGGAGGTTCTCTCGAAGAGGCAGTCAATGTTACCGGCCTGTTCATACCAGCCGGCCCAGTGGTACAGATCAGCAATGCAGTTGGAGCCAATTCGGTACTCAATGATCAGGACACCCGCCAGCAGTATAGCGGTCCTCTCGCGGTGCTTGTCAACCGTTACAGCGCGTCGGCTTCTGAAATATTTGCTGCAGCAATTCAGGATTACGGTCGTGGTGTTATCATCGGAGAGAGAACGTTTGGAAAGGGTACCGTTCAAAGCATCATCAAAATTGTACGTCCGATCACCTTCTACGAAAAGCCGCCTGAACTTGGAGAGATAAAGCTGACCATTGCTAAATTTTACCGGATATCAGGGGGCAGCACACAGCATAAGGGTGTTGTGCCCGACATTACCATGCCCTCCATGATTGATACTGCAACTGTTGGAGAGGATACCTATACCAGCAGTCTGCCATGGAGTACAATCACCTCGGCACTCTATCATCCGACAGCAGAGATCAGCCTTGAAAAAATAAACCGCCTCCAGGCTAAAGAAGCAGAGCGGGCGTCTAAAAACACACACTATCAAGCCTATCTGCAAGATTTGAGTACACTTGACAGGATTCGCAAAAAAAAGTCAGTATCACTTCAGGACGCAGCGTTTAAATCTGAAATTGAAACCATTAAAAAGATTGAAAAGCAGTGGGTTCCGGAACAGAATACTGCAAAGGATATCAGCAAGGACGTACTGCTCAATGAAGCTGCAGGTGTTGTTGCCGATCTTACTACATTGTAGAAGAGGGGAGAGAGGTTGCCCACGTTGTATTTTAAGGACTTTTGCCGGGAAAAAATCTTTTTTTTTAGAGCTTGTTTCAATTGTATATTTTAAGCGATTCCAGAGATTTATTGATTAACTAACGATAGGGGATTTTGATATGTTCGGATTGGGAGGACAGGAACTACTGCTTATTCTGTTTGTTGTACTGCTTTTTTTTGGTCCACAGAAATTGCCTGAACTGATGCGAGGCCTTGGTAAAGGCATGAAGGAGTTTAAAAAGGCACAAGCTGACCTCGAAGACGAATTCCATAAAGCAGTGGAGGCCCCTGATCCACCGAAAAAAACTGTAGAGACTGCTGCTTCTAAAAAAGAAGAAGAAGTTTCACCAGCTAAAAATTCGTAACAGGTATGGTATAGAAAGCATTAATAAAAGTGAGGAGAGATAGTTATGAAGGTTACAATGGCTAGACTTATTGCGTTTTTTCTTTTTTTCAGTACACTTTCAGGATGTGGCTACAACAGCATTCAGCAGAATGAAGAGGCTGTCAACCGCTCCTGGGGTGATCTCGAGTCTCAGCTGCAGCGCAGAGCTGACCTCGTTCCTAACCTGGTAGCAACGGTCAAAGGGGCAGCAAACTTTGAAAAAGAGACATTGACGGCTGTTATTGACGCAAGATCAAAAGCTACAGGCATTCAGCTGACTCCTGCGATGCTCAGTGACCCGGCAGCCATGGCAAAATTCCGTGAAGCACAGGGCAATCTTTCATCAACGCTTTCTCGTCTGCTTGTAACGGTTGAGCGATATCCTGAACTGAAAGCAAACCAGAACTTCAGAGACCTGCAGAATCAGCTTGAGGGAACAGAAAACCGCATCAGTGTTGCTCGCCAGAGATATAATGGTGCTGCTGAAACGTTTAATTTTTCAATCAGACAGTTTCCTAACTCTCTGACAAACTCCCTAATGCTGAAACTGAAACCTAAAGAGTACTTTAAGGCTGATGCAGCAGCTAAAGTTGTCCCGGGGGTAAAATTCTGATTAGAATATGTAACAAATCGCCATTGGCGAGGCGGGGATCGTGGATAAGCTCCACGATCCTCCTGGCTGCAGTGCTGCAGCTAGTGACGTTCAGCAACCTCTTTGCTGCACTGGCAGTACCTGCCCTTACAGGCCGGGTAAATGATTATGCAGCAATGATTTCTCCGCCTGTCAAGGCTGATCTTGAAGCAAAGCTCAAACAGTTTGAAACTGCTGAGTCCACGCAGATTGTTATTCTTACCGTTCCATCGCTTAAGGGCGACCCTATCGAGGATTTTTCCATTCGGGTAGCCGAGGCGTGGAAAATAGGCCAGAAAGGCAAGGATAACGGGGTTTTGCTCATTGTCTCAAAAGATGACCATAAGGTACGCATTGAGGTAGGCTATGGGCTCGAAGGCAAGCTGACCGATCTCGTTGCAGGTCATATTACAAGGAATGAGATTGTCCCTGCTTTTAAAGCAGGTCAGTTTGATGCAGGGTTCACCAAAGGCGTTACTGCAATTATTGCGGCAGTTCATGGAGAATACAAGGGAACGCCCAAGGTCAAGGGTGATGCAGATGCTCCTTCAATGCCTTTACTCGGCATCATCTTTCTGGTGATTTTTTTGATATTTCAGTTTGTTCGAAGATTTTTCGGCGGCGGTTTCGGAGGAGGGTTCTTCGGTGGCGGCCCGGATTTTGGAGGAGGAGGCAGCGGCAATGACGACAGTTTCAGTGGCGGCGGCGGAAGCTTCGGCGGCGGTGGATCTTCAGATGACTTTTAGAGCAGCAGGAGAAGAATGCATTAAGCATTCTTTTTCTTTATGGATACTTTGTTGTATAATATATATTATGTAAAGTAAATGGATAAGAGAAATACGGTATTCGTCATTTAATCCCCCAACAACAGCTCTACGCTTCTTTTTTGCAGTCACAGCCAGGAATGAACACTGTAGACCATTCCCGTGGTTCTGCCATTGATATAAGAGACTCAACTATAAAAATTCACAGGAAGGTTTGGATTATCAATTGACGCCTGACCCAACTGAACCCGAAACTCTATGTGTGCGTTGCTCCGTAACGGCATCCTGCCTGGCCTGCTCATACAGATGATTCAATACATCCCGGAATAATTTCCAATTTCAATCACAGATCCTTACTACTTCAGCATCTTCCTAGAACGTCAAACTACAGCATACATTACATCGGTCTGGATCGAAATATATTTTTGCATTATTACATCGAATCAAGCAATTCTGTTTTTTTTTAATAAAGATACTTTATTATCTTTTTCTGATTGTAAAAACAAAAAAAGGAGATAACATGAACGCAATCAAGCCGTTAGTGAAAGCTTTTTTTATTCCAGGTATGCTTTTTCTGGGAGCCTGCTGCCATGAGGCACCAGTCGTCGTAACTCCACCACCACCACCGCCACCTCCACCGCATGTCGAGATTGTTATTCCTGGCCTTGGTGATGTATTTTATGATTTTAATAAATCAGAGCTCCGAACGGATGCTGTTGAACAGCTGAAAACCAATGCCAACTGGATCAAAGCAAAGGGAGATAAAGTTGTTATTATCGAAGGCCATTGTGACGAAAGAGGCACCAATGAGTACAACCTTGCTCTTGGCGAACGTCGGGCAAACAGTGCTAAAGATTATATCGTAAATCTTGGCGTTGATCCTGCCCGTCTTAAGACAGTCAGCTATGGCGAAGAAAAACCATTAGCAGAAGGTCACAACGAAGAGGCATGGGCGCAGAACAGAAGAGCTCACTTTGTTCCTGAATAGCAGGATGGTTTTTAAACGCACAGGAGGAACCATTGATTCAGTTGTCCCCTCTTTTGCGTTTGTAATTATTTTTTTTTACAAGACAACCTCCCTGAAGTGGAGGTTGTCTTGTATTGAAAATGCACCATCAATTGACTCAACATTCTCCAGATTACCTGGAAATAAATATTAGTATGTGCTCCCTAACCTGACGGCTCATGCAAAAGTTTTTTTCTGGAAGTCGTTACCTGGTCCTTATCGCTGTGGCGGGGTCGTTCATTGCATCTGTCGCGATACTTTTTTTTGGAGCTATATCGGTTTATATGCTCCTTTCTGATACCCTCCACTCTTGCACTTTCAGCAGTAAAGCCGCAAAAATTCTAGCCTTGGGCCTTATCGAGTCCATCGATCTTTTCCTTCTCGGCACCGTTTTTTACATTATTGCCCTTGGCCTTTACGAACTCTTTATAGATGACACCATTCAGCTGCCCCACTGGCTTGTCATTCATACGCTTGATGACTTGAAAAACAAGCTTCTTGGTGTCGCTGTAGTCATTATGGCTGTCGTTTTTCTCGGAAATGTCGTCAACTGGCACGGTGAACCGGAAATTGTCTATCTGGGAATAGCCATTGCATTCGTCGTTGTTGCCCTGACCTGGTTTCTCGGCTCGAAAAAGAAAGCGTGACCTGACGGGTTGAGACCCGATGGCACAGCTATCTGATATAAGATTTACAGAGAGCTATCCCCTTCCCGGGTTTTGAATTATTCTGCTTCACCAGATTACTGCACGATTATTTATGTTCAGCCACATCGGGTCTCCCGCATGGATACCAAAGGCGTCATAGAATCCGTCGGTGTGCTGGGATGGTGCGAGCATACGATAAAGGCCCTGTGGGGGTGAGGGTCGCGTGAGGTAATCTGTTTGAGGAAGCCCTCATTCGCTTTACTTGCCCAAAGCTGTGCCCAGGCGATGTAATAACGTTGTTCCGGGGTCAATCCATCAATTTTTTTATTGGCCTCAGGGTGATCCTTGAGGTAGCCTTTGAGTGCGCTGTATCCAAGAGTTACGCCGCCTAAGTCGGCCAGGTTTTCGCCAATGGTCAGATTACCATTGATCTTTACACCGGGAAGCACTTCGTAAGCGTCTGCCTGCATAATGATCTTCTGTGTTTTAGCAGTAAAATTCCGGCTATCGGTATCTGTCCACCAGTTGCGAACGTTGCCCACCGCATCGAACAGACGCCCTTGCGAGTCAAACCCGTGGGTGATCTCATGCCCTATGACCGCACCGATTGTCCCGTAGTTGACTGCCGCATCTGCCTTAACATCATAGAATGGAGGTTGAAGAAATGCCGCAGGGATTTCAATTTTGTTCTCACCCGGATTATATGCTGCATTGATATCTATAGGCAGGGTCTTCCCTGCCATTGCGAAGGCATCGTTCTTGACAGGCTGGCCGAGTCGCAACACTTCACGTCGGGTACGGAACCTGTTCAATCGAAAGTAGTTGCCAAGATAATCATCTCGCTGTATGTTTACGCTTGAGTAGTCGATCCATTCTGCAGGATAGCCGACGGTGATAGCAAGCTTGTCAAGTTTATTCAGCGCATAGCTTCGAGTGCTGACCGACAGCCAGCTGTTCTCCTGAAGCCGTGAGCGGAACTCGGATTTGATGCGTCCGACAAGCTCTTCGACGGCTCTTTTTGTTTCTACATGAAAATGCCTGGCAATGTAGAGCTGAGAGAGAGGATGACCGAGCTTTTTGGCAACATTGTCGGCAACGATTCTCGAACGGGGCGGTGTATCAATCTTTCCGTATATCACCTGTTGGAACTTCATGGCGATATCGTAGAATGACGGTGTCAAATAGAGCGACGTACGCCTCAGCAACTCCCAGCGCAGGTAGTTTTTTGTGTCGCTGATCGGATATTCCGCAAGCATCCTGTTACGCTCGCGCAGGGCTTCGACCTCTGTAACAATGACATGATGCTGCATTCGCAGGCCAAGTGTTTTCATGTATGTATCAAGATCGACATTGGAGAGCAGAGAACGCAATTCAGCGAATGTCATCTTGACAAAAAGCTTGTCTGGATCAAGTTTTTCCACCGGTGTGAGCTTTTTGCGAGCAATGCGCGTTTCCATCTCAAGGATTTTCGAGGCGATACCTTTAGCCTCTTTCGGAGTATTTCCGGCAAGTACCAGGTAATCGGCAATCATCATCAGATAACCTTTGCGGATAGGCGCAGACTCACTTTTGAGGTAGTAATCCAGGTCTAATGAGAGGTCACCGTCTGCGGCATAGAGGCTATAGCGGCTGGTGTCTTGTGTATCGGTTGTGACGAGCATTCCAATCAGGACGGGGTCGTAATTGATTTCCAGAAGATGAGCCAGTTCAACAGAGAGCTCTTTCAGATTTTTAACTGCGGTGATCTGGTTCAGTTCCGGACGAAGAGGAGTGACACCGAGCCTGTTCAGTCGCTTTACATCCATACCAGAAGCATAGAAATCTCCAACCTCTTGAAGTGGGCCGCCTCTGTCTGAGGATGTGCTGGTGAGAGATGCATTCTCCAGAATGCTCTTGAGTTGTTTTTCAACCTGCATGCGCAGTATTTCGAAAGCAGAGATAAATAGTTGGTCGTTTGGAATGCGAGCAGCTTCCAGCCATCGACCGGCAGCATATTGGTAGAAATCCTTCCCGGGATCACTCTTCAAATCCATTTTGTTGACAGAGAATCCTGTGGAAAAACCGAAATTGGAATCATCAACCGGGGGGGGACTTTTCTGTTGTTGAGATCCAAAACAGATCTGGCTGCTTAGCATGCTGAGCAAAACGACAACCAGAACGCGACAGGAACGACGAAAATAGTTATTAGCACTTGAATGCATAAATATCTCCTTTTACCCGGTTGCAGGAATGTTATGTTTTGACGTTATTCTCCGTTATTCATTATTTAAAATCTCCCTATGGAGCTGAAGACGCGGGAGGTATCTGAGGCTTCTGCTCTTCTACAAGCCAGTTGAGGGCTGATTGCTCCGGTGTAATGTACCCGCTTCTCGGTCGATCAAGATCCATGATAAGCAGAATCATGAAGGTGAGCGCACCGAAAAGAAGAGTTGAGAGAACAGGATGATAGATGCCGCAAATCCCGAAGTAATACCCCATGATGCCCATGGCCAGTAAAGAGAATACCAGAAGAAGATTAATGATATATGGGGGAATACGAACCTCCAGTACCCATCGCCTCGAGGTTCCCAGATCAAATGTCTGATTAAGAGAAACCAGAAGAATGCTGCTGATGGCTGTTGGTGCCGCTTGAGCAATAGCGGATGCATGGTTCCAGATTGATTTCTGCACTTTCAGGGTTTCTTCATATACTTTTTGAAGCTTGGCTCTGTCTTCACCAGCCGCATAAAACTCAAGACGAAGTCTGGTGTATTCCACAAGAAGACGTGAAATCTCTGTGCCATGCACTCCTCCGATTGCCTGCGCACGGAGACTGCTGGTTGAGATGGCATTGGCTTCATCCAGAACGAGTTTACGTCGTTCCTGGAACTTTGAATCAGCCATGGAAATGGAAATTGCAAGCATAAATCCGAGGAAGGCAAGCATTGCCCCTGTAAGGGTTCCTGCTGTTTTTTCCCGTTTCTCAATCAAAGCTTCCTGCTTGTGTTGCCTCTTGCCGCTTAGATACCCAATTGTCATTACAACATAGAAACAGATGAGCAATAGTAATGCAACTGGCAAAAGATTCATGTTGAGAATGATGTTGTCCATTATCCTTGATACCGCGATTATGGTTAAAAAAGAAGCTATTATTGGTCAATGAATTTATGGCTGGCGCATCGTAATGCATGGATGAAACACCGGGTATAGCAGCACTTTCGAATAGAGCCCGCCAAGAGGTGAGATATCCTCTGTAGAATTCTTGTGGCGAGCAGGGGGTGGTTATAAAAAGCTCCTCACTCATTGCTTCCCTCTTGTGGTAAAGGAATGATAAAGCAACTAAAAGTATCAGCAACTTAAAAAAGAGATAACCTATCCTTAAAACGGTTCTGCGGTTTTGGTCCAGTCCTGCAAAAATATTTTTTAAGAAAAATCCGATGTATAAGGTTACTACAGTTACTACGGAACTACTATGTATAGATAGGATACAGGAAGGGGTATTATTTCTAATACTTCGCTAAATATAAAAAAATACAAGAAAAACAGCTAACCCGGGATTATTAGTTGTTCGAATGTTGTCTGTGACCTGCAATCAATTCTTTGTCAAGAAAAAGAGTCAAAGCAATTCTGTTTATCGCTTAATGTCCCTATAAAAGTTCTCGTCCGAGCCTACTGCTTCCAGATATACCAATCGGATATCCTCATCCATCGTATATCCCAAGAGATACAATTGCCCACTGCTATGAAATTTGTAAACATACAATGCAGCGAGGTCACCCTTTTTTCTCTCACCGATTTCAGGGTTTTGCTGCACCTTTTCAACTGCATGATCAACATCCGCAACTGTATTGTCATGAAGCTTTTTGTATTGCCTGGTGAATCTTCGTGTCTGACTGACTGACCATGTCATTTGCGGACAGTCCTGGGAACGAACGGTATGGACTGTTCCCGTGGCTCTGCCATTGATGCAAGAGACGCTACTATAAAATCCACAGGAAGATCAGGATTATCAATGGATGCCCGACCTACCTGAGCCCAAAACTCTATCTGTCCGGCAATGGTGCGATGCTCAGCAACAGCATCCTGCTTGGCTTGCTCGTACAAGTGATGATTAATTCGTATTGAAGTACTGACTGTCATAATGATTCTCCTTATTGCCTTTCTTACCACATTTGTGGTAAAATAATAAACAGTATCAATCTTTCAATACATTCCGGAACAATTTTCTGCCTCATAGAACAATCTTACATTCCCAGAAAAGCTTTCTTGACATCCTGGTTATTCAGAAGTTCTTTCCCGGTACCAGTCAGCACAATAGCACCAATTTCAATAACATATCCTCTATTGCTTATGTTCAGTGACTGATACACATTCTGTTCAACAAGAAGCACTGTAACACCGCTTTTATTAATAGCTTGAATTGCACCGAATACCACCTCGGTGAACAACGGCGACAATCCAAGACTCGGTTCATCTAGAAGAAGAAGTTTCGGATTGCCCATTAATCCTCTCCCGATGGCAAGCATCTGCTGTTCTCCGCCCGACATGGTGCCTCCAAGCTGATTTCGTCGATCAGCAAGTTTTGGAAACAGGGTAAAAACCCTCTCCATGTTCTCTTTGCGATCTTTTGGATGGAGATAACCTCCCATAATGAGGTTTTCAACAACACTCATTTCAGGAAAGATTTTCCGGCCTTCAGGAACATGGATAATTCCCCGTTGAACTATCGTATGTGCAGCAAGAGTATGAAGGGATTCGTTGTTGTACGTGATTGTCCCTTTTGACTTTATGAGTCCTGATATTGCTTTGAGAAGCGTTGATTTTCCCGCCCCGTTGCTTCCTACAACTGAAACAATTTCACCCTCTGCAATAGTGAGATTGATATCCTTCAGTACAGGCATTTCGCCGTATCCGGCATTGAGATTCTTTATGTTAAGCATTGTGGCCACCTCCCAGGTAAGCAGCTATGACTTCAGGATTTCCTGTAATCTCTTCCGGCGTTCCTTCAGCAAGCTTTTCACCGGAATTAAGGACAACTATCCTGTCACAGATAGCCGTCACGGCTTTCATATCATGTTCGATAAAAACAATGGTTGCGCCTTTGTTTCGGACTTCTCGGATGATACCAAGAATGGTTTCTGTTTCAGTATGGTTTAATCCCCCACAGATTTCGTCGAGAAGCAGCATTTTGGGGTGGGTAGCCAGCACCCTTGCAAGTTCAAGCTTCTTTTTCAGGCCGATAGAGAGAGAGCCTGCAGTTTTTTGAGCATAATCAGTCAATCCTACTGTGCCTAACTGTTCAATTGCAATCTCTTCAGCCTCTCTGGTTGCACTGGTAATAGAAAAGGCCCCGATCATCACATTCTCAAGAACCGTAAGGCTGCCAAGCGGCTTTACTCTCTGCCAGGTGCGTGCCATTCCCATATGGCAAACCTCATCCGGCCGCAGGTTGTTGATCGTTTTGTTATCAAAAATGATATCTCCGGAGGTTACAGGATAAAAACCTGAAATGCAGTTGAACAAGGTTGTTTTACCTGCTCCATTAGGACCGATAAGTCCGAAGATCTGCTTTTCATCAACTGAAAAACTGATGTCCGAAACCGCAACGTTGCCACCGAAATGCTTGGAAACATGGTTGATATGAAGAAGATGCTGTATCATTTTTTCCTCCGGAAAAGCCCAAGAATACCTTTTGGCATATAAAGAATGCAGAGTACAGTTATAATTCCGTATACGAGGACATGGGCATGAGCCAGGTTCTCTTTAAGAAAGATGCCGAGGCCTGAGTTTTCGGAAACAATACCATGTTTTACCAGTACATCACCAATCACATTCGAACGAAGCATTTCGGCAAGTGGCACCAGCAGTACAGCACCGAGAACAGGCCCCCAAAGTGTCCCGACACCACCGATAATTGCCGTAAGAATAATTTCAATTGATAGCCGAAGATCAAGGACCGCCGTAGTATCGATAAAACGGATATAGACTGCATAAAGGCTTCCAAGAACAGAGGTCAATGCCGCAGAGATCAGCAACGCCTTGTTTTTATAGAATGACAGATTAATTCCCAGAGAGGCCGCTGCATCCTGGTCTTCACGGATAGCTTGCAGATAATAACCGGTTTTCGATTTTCGCAGATTGAGTGTGATGCCGAGAGTGACAACAAGCACCAGCAGCATTCCATAGTAAAAGGGAATTTTACTGTTCAGGTCGAGACCCCACAGGGAGACGTCAGTAAGCAGAATTCCCTGTGCTCCCCCGGTAAAGTCAAAATTCAGGGCTGATAGACGGACAATTTCAGCAACAGCGATTGATGCAAGGCCAAAGTAATGGCCACGCAGCCTGAACACAATGCTTCCTGTAATCAGCGCAATAATGCAGGCTACAATGATTCCCGCCACCATGCTGGCAAGCGGGTTGAAATTGAATCTGGAAATAAGGATCATGGTTGTATAGGCACCGGCACCAAAGTATGCCGCGTGTCCAAAGCTGTACTGACCAGCATACCCGCCCAGAATATTCCAGGCAGAAGAGAGCGCAGCCATCATAAGAACCGAAATCAATACTCCAATAAAATAGGGACTATCCCCTATCGCAAGCGGCAACAGGGCAGCAATCCCTGCTAGAACAGCAATAATGGTGATCTGCTTCATTTTACTGCTCCCCTTTTTTACCTAACAGCCCTTGAGGACGAAGCAGCAGAACAGCCAGAAAAATGATGAAAACCACAACATCTTTCCAGTCGCTTGAGAGGTAGGTTGACGACATTGATTCAACAATCCCGATAATAATGCCTCCGATTCCTGCTCCGATAACCGAACCAAGACCGCCAAGAACACAGATTGTAAAGGCTTTCAAAAGAAAGGTATGGCCGGCCATCGGATGAATGTAATAGGTCGGAGCTATCAGAGCTCCTGCGGTTGCAGCGAGAGCAGTCCCCAGTCCGAATGCTATTGCACTCATCTTCGCAACGTTAATACCCATCAGCTGCGCAGCCTCCCTGTTCTGGCTTGTTGCCCACAATGCAAGACCAGTGGTGGTTTTTGAAAGAAAGAGGAAAAGGATTCCGGTAATCACTGTGGTAATTGCAAAAGACAATAACAAAGGCACGGATAATGATATACCTCCAAGAATATGTACAGCACTGCTTGAATATGATGTGGTCAAAATCTTCGGGTCACTGGTAAAAGCAAGAAGCGCGGTATTACTCATAATCAGACCAAGACCTATGGTCAGGAGAATCTGATTCTGATGAGGATGATGAATAATTTTATGGATAAATACTTTTTCAATAATAAACCCGAAAAGAAATGCTGTTGGAATAATCAGCAGAAGCGAAAGATAGGGGTCAATATGAAGCAGGGTAAAGGCAAAATAAGCCAGATACATCCCCAGCATCATTAAATCGCCATGGGCAAAATTGCTGATATTCATGACGCCGAAAACAAGTGACATGCCTATCCCTGCAAGGGCATAGACTCCGCCTGTCAAAATTCCGGAAAGCAAGGATTGAAGAAAAAACATGATGAGCTCCCTGTGAAATGAACTGACAAAGTGAGGCGATCAGCTGATTAGCTATAAAAATGCACTTTACGTCTCAGATCCAGATGAAAAAGAACGAAAGCTGTTTTAAATAAATGAGTTACAGCAAAAAAACCTTAATCCTGCATATACCTCAAGCAAAAATAACTATTGTACAGTGAATTGTACTGCAACACAGAATGATAATATAAGAGTTATAAACGTTACGATAAGAACAAAGGATGATCTCTCTTTCACTGCTCACCGGCTTGAGTTGAAAGATGCATCGATGATGAGAAAGAAATTTGAAAAAATTATGTAATTTTTAAAAGCAAATATGGCAAGCAAAAGGTAGTGCACTTTTATCCGGAATAAACACTTCGTGTATTAAGCTATTTATGCACAATGTGCATAAATGCGAAGCTCACTTCTCGTTTCATATCATTGCGAGCGATGAAAAAAACTCTCATTATCATCGGAATTGTTCTTGCTTTGCTTGGCTCCGGGCTCTATTTTTTTTTCAGTCAGAGACAGTTTGCGCCTCCGAAGGCGGTGACTGATATCCTGAAAATTGATGTTCCTGAATCCAGCTTCAATCTGCCGATTACTCTCGATTTGAGAACCCTGTCCGATTTTCTTAACGGAAAGATCAGCGGTCGCTTTCTTGAAACGACGTTGTATCTTCAGGAGTCAAAAAAAGAGCGGATTGCCCTGGCACTCATCAAACCAAGCAACATCCAAATAAGTTCGACCGGTAAGGAACTGGTGTGTACTTTTCCGTTGACTATTGAAGCCCATCTTATCGAAAGCCGTTTCTGGAATCTGTTCACGAAATTGATAAAGCCGGTGTCAGCCAGTCTCGTCGTTACACTCTCATCGCCGGTCACTCTCGATAACTCATGGCATCTGAAAACGAAGTTCAGATTAATAAGCTATCGCTGGATTACCGAACCGGAGGTACGGCTCGGTCCATTCAAAAAGAATCTTTCAGGTACGCTCGATAACCTTATCAAAGAGGAGAAACAGGGGTTGACTGCCATGCTCGACCGGGAAATCAACAAGGGTGTTTCACTCCAGAATACGGTCGCTGAAATATGGGGCGACATCCAGAATCCGATTCTTGTCAACCGGAAGCCGACCCCTGTCTGGATAAGGTTCCTTTGTTCGGATATGAAGGAAGACTTTCATTTGGAGAAATCCAGAATCGTCTGTTTTACCCACATCAAAGCGAAAATGATGGTTATGACGGACACTACCAATCTGCCCAGACCCCATCGTCTTCCGGCTTTCAAATTAATGAAGGCACAGGCATGGGATCCACTATCCCATATTTACATCTATGCATATACCTCTTTTGACGAGATCAACAAGCGGCTTGAAGAGTTGGTGACGGGAAAGGATATCTCGGTAACGCGGTATGGACGGAACTATACCATATCCATCAAAAATATCAATGCCTATGCTTCGTCAGACGGGTTGGCCGTTTCAGTGAAAACCGGGAAGGATCTCAAGGGAGATTTCTTTCTCATCGGTCATCCGGAGTTCGATGTCCCTTCGCAGACGCTGAGAATACGTAACTTCGATTTCGCCGTTAACGCCAGCAACATACTTGTAAACAAGGGGGACGATCTTTTGCACACCCGGCTTCGGGATATTGTAGCTGCAAAGCTTAATCTCGGGCTCGATACTCTTATCACCAAAATCCCCACGATCGCAACCAATGCCATTGCAACAGGAAATAGCGGCAAGGTCATAAAGCTTACAATGAAGGATGTGAAGGTGAATAAGTGTGATATACTGATGGGAAAACAGAAAATTCATTTTCGCATTGACACGGAAACCATTGCGGCAATAAAGCTGAAAAAAATTAAACCCGGCAAGCCTCTCCGGATCAAGTCCGGTAAAGACTGATTTCATCCCCACAAGAACCGTTTGTATTGTGGAAGTATCGATGCCGCCTCAACCTCCCCGGTTCCGGTGCGTACTTTCTCCATTTGTGGTGCAAAGATGCATACACTGCAGATGCAACTCTTGACCATGCGTCGAGATGCGGGTGTAGCCAATTAGGCGTGATGTGATGTTTATTTTCCTGCTGGCTGAGAGCCTATCCTCTCAGGACAACTGTAGTTTTGTTGGGTTTCAGGAATCACCCCAACCTACGTAGGGGCACATCAGTTCAGGATATAACAACAAAGCGCCTTCAGTAGGAATGAAGGCGCTTTGGCTATGGATTTTCTGGTAAACGTATTCAGACTGAACTTAACGGGTGAAAGGATAGACAAGTTTTTTCTTGCTGAATTGAGCAGGAAAAACAGTCTCATATTTGCCGCCGATAATCTGCTGGACCAGCATTGGGTGATTGTTCTGGTTGGTGAAACCGCTGTAGTCTGCAAATTTTACAGGGCCTAAAATACCATTCCAGCTTCCCGCCTTAAGGCCTGCACGAAGTTTGGCTGAGGTATTGTTTTTTGAAGCCGTTTCAACCATGATCCTCATTGCCTCATAGGCGCAGGCTGCATGATAGGATGGCTCTTTGGCGAATTTCGCCTTGTAACGCTTTCCAAAGTCAGCTGCACCAGGCCAGTTGACATCATCAGTCCACTGGGTCGCAGAAACTACCAGATTCGATATTTCTGACTGCTGTGCGAACTGGGCTGTTGTATATCCGGCACCGGCACCGAGGAATGCCTTTGGAGTAAGTCCGATTTCCTTTGCCTGACGCATCAGCAGAATGGCATCAGCATCATAGGAAACAAGAAAAATAAGATCCGGATTTGCTGCTTTAACTTTGGCAAGGGATGGGCGGTAGTCAGGTTGTCCCTGCTGGTACTTTTCGTTGGCTACTTCCTTTAAACCCATTTTTGCTGCGTTTTCCTGGGCGGTTTTCACCGTCGAAACACCAAAATCAGTGGCGGCATAGACATACGCAATTGTTTTAGGCTTATATGCTGCTACAGCCGACATCAGCACGCTTGAATAAATGTTGGCAGGAGCATTCAGCCTGAAAACGTTTTTATACCCTTTCATGGTGATATCTTCTTTTGCCGCAGCAGGAACAAGGATAGGCACCTGATACTGGTCAGCCCTTGAAGCAACAACATTTGCTGCCCCCGATGTATAAGGCCCCACAACACCAATAACACCATCGCGGGTCACAAGCTTTTCATAAGCCGCGAGAGCATTTTTTGGATCACCGCCATCATCCTCCCTGATCAGTTCAACCTGAATGCCTTTTGCTTTCAAGTCTTCAATTGCCATTGCCGCACCATTAGTGAGATTTTCCCCGATTTGAGCCTCTTTGCCTGTAATGGAGTTGATAAAGCCGATTTTGACTGGAGCAGCCTGAGCAATTACTGGTAAAGCAAGAAAGGCTGCTGCGATAATTGATACAAACTTTTTCTTCATCTGCTGTTGCTCCTATGGTTTATGTTTATTGACCCTGCCGAGCTCTGCTGAACAAAGTTTCAGCCTAAAAGTGTGATAAAATTCCATTAAAAGTAATTTACAACTAATAATATTCACGTCAATCAACGAAATCAGGACAAGCTTCATTTGAAACGTTTCACGTCAACGGTCGGAGAACCCTAGTTCCTGCTTCATAACCCTGGAGGAACTATATGGTGAACAATGGTAAAAAAACAAAGATGGCGACTCACAGCAGAACAAAAGTGCAGCAACATTCCTTTTCATGAGTATGAACAACTCAAAATGTAACTTGAGGAAATAAAAAAAAAGTGAAGGTGGAATAATGGGGCTATTCCCTGAAAAGGAGTTGTCTAAGCAACAGCAAGAACCCGCCAGGTCAGAACTTGACGGGCTCAGGCAAAAGAGCATCGCTGAGATTTAGCGCTCTGCCGACAGTTCAGGAATATCCAGGCTGAACGGCATATAAATTACCCTAATCGGTACACGACCAAGCAATTGTTGCTCATTATGATTAGGAATGGATATTTGCGGGAATTGGCTCCCGATGCTTCCTGCATTTGCCACGTTTCCTCCCATGCTCAAGATACTTCCTGCATTTGACATGCTCCAGCTACTTCCTGAATTTGCCGTCGGGTAAATAATGTCCGCCGTGAGGCCGCTCTGCTGAAGAAGGGTGTAGTTTCCGGCATCTTCTCCGCTGATGCTGCTGCCAGTGAGGGTGACCGTCTTGCCAGTGCCGACATTCTTGTCGGCGAAGGTGCCGACCGGCGTGCCTCCAAGGATGACAGCATCGCCGCTGAACGGCGCAATCGATGCCGTACCGCCGAGAGCAGCCTTCGTCGTGGCGTCGTAAATTTTGCTGTTTGCCGTCAGACCGGTTACCATCAGGGAGGCTCTTGTAATGTCCGCCGTAAGGCCGTTCTGCTGCAGAAGGGCGTAGTTTCCTGCATCTGAGCCGCTGATGCTGCTGCCGGTGAGGGTGATCGTCTTGCCAGTGCCGACATTCTTGTCGGCGAAGGTGCCGACCGGGGTGCCTCCAAGGATGACAGCATCGCCGCTGAACGGCGAAATCGATGCAGTGCCGCCGAGAGTTGCCGTCTTGTTGTTGTCGTAAATTTTGCTGTTTACCTTCAGACCGGTTACCATCAGGGAGGCTCTTGTAATGTCCGCCGTAAGGCCGCTCTGCTGCAGAAGGGTGTAGTTTCCTGCATCTGTTCCGCTGATGCTGCTGCCGGTGACGGTTACTGCCTTACCGGTGCCTACATTCTTGTCGGCGAAGGTACCAAGAGGTGTGCCTCCAAGAGTGACAACGTCCCCGCTGAACGGCGCAATCGATGCAGTACCGCCGAGAGTTGCCGTCGTGTTGGCGTTGTAGGTTTTGTCTAGTGCGGTGAGGCCGGTAACAGTCAGCGATGCAGGCTTGATGGTCAATGCACCAGACACCGGGGAGATATCGTATCGCTGGTCGGAAAGGAGGCCGACAGGCGTGAGTGCATAAGTACCGGCATTGATCGCTCCCTGCGAGTTTCCCGACCAGCTCAGGGTGCCCGAGGGAGTTGCGCCGTCAATCGAGTAGGTCACGCCATTGCCACCGGAATATGCAGAATGGTTATAGATGATCGTCTGGTCCGTTGCTGTGACGGTAAGCGCAGATTGGAAGCTTTTCAGTACCGGGCGGCTCAGCCCCTCGTAAATCTTCCAGGTGCTGGTGAAGTCCCATCCACTGAAGTTGGCAGCAGCCTCCATCTGGACTGTCGTCAAACCGGTTCCGGCCGGGCTGGTGCTTATCCCGGCGGTGGTTTTATCCCAGTAACATCCGGTGATGCTTGTACTTATGAATACAGTTTTTCCTTCATCATGATTTGAAGAGTGACCTTTTATTGTGCTCGAGAAACTCGGTTGTATTAGGCCGACCAAGCCCCCGACATTGGTAGTACCCGTTACCCTGCCGGTGTTGAATGAATTAGTGATCGAGGATGTCGCGTTGGCTACGTTAAAGCCATACAAGCCATACCACATAACCCATCCAACCTGACCAACCAAACCGCCAACCTGATCCGTTCCACTCACGTTGCCGGTGTTGTAAGAGTTAACGATATTGTCCGCCGCCTCTCCAAGCGCCCCTGTCAATCCCCCTGTCCATATGGTCCCACTTATATTTCCACTATTAAACGAGTTAATAATGTTGCTACGGGTTGCTCCACCAGCAATGCCTCCGTTAGAAGCACTTGAGGAAGTTACATTCGCTTTGTTGAAAGAGTTGCTGACTGTAACGTCCTCTATCGTACCGAAAAGTCCCCCTGTATAATAATAGGTTGCATGTACTGAACCCGTGGCATAAACATTCGTAACACTGCTGCTGAAAACTGCACCGGCAAGAGCTCCGTTAACGAAATAACCATTGATATCGGCACATTCTACCCCTATATTTCGCAACACGTAACCACCATCGGCATCCCATCTGTTATGAATTGAACCGAACAGTCCTGTAAACGTTAATGAATCTGAAATATGGTTTGAGTAAAGGCCAGTTATAGTATGACCAAGCCCGTCAAACCTGCCAGAGAACAAGCTGACAGGTGTCCACCCTTTCCCGCTGTTCCATGTCGACGTGGAACTCGCGTCGATATTGGTGCCAAGAGCATAATTTCCGGCGAGGTTTCCGCTCATTCCCTGCAGATCTTTGGCGGTCGTGCTGCCCGCAGTACCCAAGTCCTTGATGAGCGTATAAGCATCACCGTTGATGGTCAGGAGTCCGTTGCCGGACCTGCCGGGGAAATCGACCCGACCGGTGAACCCGTCGGCGGTCAGGTTGCACTTCACGGTTTTGGTGAGGTCGTAGGTGCCTCCCGCATTGCCAGGGGTACTGTACCCGGCCTTCATATCGAGAATTGACGAACCAGAAGCCGTCATAACCGCGTTGATGTCGATGTCCCCTTTTGCCTGTAACGACAGGGTATGGCTCGACCAACTTACCGGCGCATTGACATTGATATCGCCAGCTTCGCTGCCTGAAGAGGATGTTGCAATGGTGACATCCGTCGAGGCAAGGCTGTTCTGGAGGGTCGTGGCGCCTATGCCGCTGGCGGTTTGCGCTGCTGAGCCGTCCGCTATGGTGAAATTTGTCGGATCGATCAGCCAAGTGCCAACCGAGCCATACGGGGCTGCTGTTGTAATGCTTGTACCGTCAGCAATTCTGACTTTAGCTGCTGAAGTTTCGATGAAGCCGCCATTTCCCGATTCAGGTGCCGAAGCATCGAGAACGCCGCCAATCTGCAGTGTCCCGTGCTCCATGTCCCCCATGATCGTGATGACGCCGTTCTTCTTGCCAATGGAACGTGCTCGCACCACTCCCGAGGTGTTGATGGCTGAGCTGACGAGATCTCCGGCAACTGATGCTTTCATCAACACCGTTCCCCCGTCTGTCTGTATGATTCCTTTGTTGTCGATCAGTGTTGCCACGGTCGACGGGTCGACGGCAATGCTGTACAGGTTGTCGCTGCTCAGGGTGAGTGTGGCGGCTTCGCCCGTGGCAAGGATGACACTGCCAAGCCTAGCTTCAATCAATCCGTCATTGTGAATGTCGGTACCAAGCAGGGCCACAAGACCACCCTCTGCAGCCTGTATCTTTCCCTGGTTGATGATTGATGCTGTGGAACCGTTTCGCTGGAAACGGTAGTTGCCGGAGTTGAAATTCCCGTCGCTGATCGACATTGTGGAGGCCACAAGAGAGCCGACATTGACACTCGATCCCTTGCCGAAGATGATGCCGGACGGGTTCACAAGAAACACTCCGCCGTTTGCCCTCAGTGTGCCATAGATACTTGATGGATCGGCACTGAGCACCCTGTTCAGCGCTACCGACTGTGTGCGTGGCTGGAAGAAATCGACCTGTGCTTTCGAGCCGATGTTGAAGCTCTGCCAGTTCAGAATAGCGCGGTCTGTCGTCTGACGAACCTCCATCGCCGATCCTGAACGGGTAACCGACGCCTGGCCGGAAACCACATGTTCTCCCGACGGAAGCTCACCGGACAGGGGAAGATTGGCCGCCGAAAGAGTGCCCGTTCGCCACAGTATGGCTATGGTTGCTACTGCTATTGATGTTGCCCGCCGAGAAAGCCTGATTGATCTTGACGAGTTCTTTGACCGATAGACTGTTTTCATGGCTCTAATATTTAGAAATTCTCTTTTTAACCCGGTTAAAACAGATACGACGCTTCAATCCAGAACCGGGGTTCTCGTTTTGTTCCGTCTCGATCCATGCCATCTGCATTTGCCGCCGGGTTCATTTTCAGGCGGGTCGCCACTGAACTCTTTATGCTCAATCCTTTCATCGGGGTCAGCAGTATCCCCATTCCGATACCATCAAGACTGTATATGTTTGATTTACTTGCGTCTGTCGACCATCCAGGCCATGTATCGACGTATTGCCTGAGTGTGCCGAAGTCGTAAAACATGAAAAGCTGCACAGCAGATGAAAAAGAATGACGGAGTTCGGCAGTCATGAGAAGGCCGTCATCGCCGGATCCTTCACTGGTCGAATAAGCTCGAACACCATTTGGCCCTCCAAGTATGAATTTTTCGGAGGGATCGAGGTTTTTGGATGCAAGCTGGCCTGTCATGCTCACGACGAGCCGTGTGGTGCTGCCGAACAGTTGCTGGATTCTTGAGAGGCTCAGGTTGAGTTTCTGATAGCTGCCGGACGTATTGGCGCTTACACTGTCGAGCGCCTTAACATCGGAGATGGTCGAAAGGTCAAGAGTGCCCAGAGTGACTGTCGTGCCTGCCGTTGTATAGCCGCCTCCGAGCATGTCATCGGACAAGCCTCCGGCCAGACCGATTGAAGCGGATTGCATGTTTTTGTCGTTCACCGGATTAGACGCGATATCGTCGATATAGTGCCGGTAATCATAGCTAAGAACTCCGTAAAGGTTCGAACGACGTTCAAGAATGAAGGGCACGCTGACAAAAGCTCCGGCTGTCAGGGAGCTGCCGGAGGCGTCAAGTGACTCAAAATCACCACGCAGGCGATAGTCAAGATAACTCATGGAAACACCTGCTTTGAGACCGTGCTTACCAAGAGGAATCGTGTAGAGGGCCCTTCCGTAATCAATGCCTTCCGAGTAGAGCGCTTTAAGGCTCAGACAGTCACCTATGCTCAGTGGGCTGTTGATATTGACGCTTGCACTCGTGCGGAGCTCGCCCGTCGAAACGCCACCATAGTTATCGAACTCAACGCTGCCGGTCGCCAACGGGGCAGAGGAAAGCGATATCAGAGCATCCAAGTTGCCAAATACAGAGCCCGGCCTGATAACAGCGTCTGAACGGATACCGTTTGTATCCTGAAGCAGCAATAATCCCCGCTCCAGATCCTGGATACGGATGAATTCGCCTACCTGCTGCGCACTGGTAACAATATCAGTTGCTCTCTGTCGACTGAAACGCAAACCTTCTGACGCTGTGACACTAACTGAGCCAAGTTTTGCCTCGATGACCTGAATCACTAAGACACCGTCATGGATGTCCTGAGAAGGAACCAGCGCCTCTGTCAGATATCCTCTCAGGGTATAATATTTTACAATCCTTTTTGCCGCTTGTTGCAAATCCGTTAGCATCACCTCCTTGCCGATATATCCAGTCAGTTCTTTGGCAAGCTCCTCTTCGCTGAAAAGGGTGGCGCCCTTGATGATAAATTCCTTGACGGTTACTTTTTGACCGGTTTCCTTTGCCGTCATCCGGCTGCTGTCAGGAGGAGAAAAGGGAGGGGTTTGATTTGCTTTTGGAATCACCAGAAGCTTGTCGCCTATATCGCGCTGAATAGAGCCTGCATCAGGCAGTACTGCATGAAGAGAGAACGGGAAAAACGTAAGGGAAACACCCAACATCGCCGAACCTATAAGCCTAGATTGTTTCATAGGTTACAATTAAATAAGATCATTGCTTGAGGTAAAATCATTAATATCAAAAACTTAACATCATTGCTTAAAAACAAGCTCATACATATCAATTCGGTTTCATAATAAGCCAGGCCTTTTGTAACATTTGTCACGCAGATAAATCCCTTACGGTTACTTTTCGACCGGTTTCCACTACTCTCATATGGGTGCTTCTCAGGAAGGGGGCTGATTTGCATTTGGAATCACCAGAGCTTTTCAGCGATTTTGCGCTGAATAGAACCTGCAGCAGGCAATGCTGATTAAGAGAGAACGAGAAAAACGTCACGGAAACATCCAACCCAAAAGAAAGGATCATTTCGGAGGTGGATTATGACGGGTGGTAAAAAGAAAGCACCGGTCGCTGCCTGAGGAGGTTTACAGGTATTAACAAAAGAGTATGCTGCACAGGTTGAAAGGTGCGCAATGCATCTTTCCGTTGAAATCAGAAGGGAAGCCTGATGGTCTCTACTCCTTTTTTCATGGGCACCAGTCAGTGTGTTTTGAAAGAGTCATGAGCAAGGATATTGCGGAACTTTCTGTCGAAATTATTTAAAAATATGTACATTGACGGAATTGATATTGAGGTACTACGTCTTAAACCGGAAAAAACAATGAGCGCAAAAAATACAGTTCTTGAGGTAATGAAAAAAGAGGGTACGCCGCTGAATGCAGGCCGTATTACAGAAATCAGCGGTCTGGATCGCAAAGAGGTCGACAAGGCCCTCAAAGTATTGAAAGATGAAGAGTTAATTGTCTCTCCGAAGCGTTGTTATTGGGAACCAAAGAAATAAGTTACGATTGTAATTCCCTGAAAGATTATTGCCAATACCAATAACCACACCGCATCACGACGATGACAACGAAATTATTTGTACCTGCTTTTATTATCGTCGGACTTATTTCCCTCGGTGCCTGCAGCGCTGAAAAACTTCCCCCCACAGATGAGGCTCTGGAATCAAAGGCGGAGGCTTTAGCTGAACAGAAAATTGAAGAAGGCAAAAAAATCTACGAATCAAATTGTGCGGGCTGCCATGATTCGGGAGTATCGGGGGCGCCGAAACCTGGCGATAAAGAGGCGTGGCGTGAGAGAATTGCTCCAGGTGTAGCCACCCTGGTTAAAAAATCTATTGAAGGGTATGCGGGCAAAACCGGATTAATGCCACCAAAAGGCGGCAATGACACTCTGACCGACCAGGAAGTAGCCAACGCTGTTGATTTTATGACCGTAAAGTTGAAATAACCAACGCCTCCCTTAGACCCGAATGCCGTTCTGTCTTTTTTCTGACAGCCCGGCAGAACACCCCTTCATTTGACCAGATTTCAACACTCTCTTTTGCTCTCGTTATACCTGTATAAATCAGCTCCCTGGTCACAACATCGCTGTCCACCGGAGGCAGAACCATCACTACCCGGTTAAATTCCGATCCCTGGCTTTTGTGGACGGTCATGGCAAATGCTGTTTCATGCAGAGGCAGCCTTTCCGGCACGATGCTGCGGACACCGCCATCCGGAGCTGGAAAAAATGCCATCAGCGCTCCCCCTCTTTCAGTATCAGGAAAAAGTATACCGGTATCACCATTAAAAAGCTGCATCGAATAATCATTCACCGTTACAAGGAGTGGACGGCCTCGATAACCTCTGCTCTCCTGTCTGATAAGGCCTTCCCTTTCAAGAATACTTTCAATGCTGCTGTTAAGACCATTGACTCCGTAAGGTCCATCACGCAAGGCACAGAGAATACGGAACCTGTCGAAACGCTCCAGCGCCTCCATGGCTGATTCAGCTGCAAGATAGCTTCGATACCCCTCCAGCACTGTTTTTGCAAGAACCCTTCGCAGTTCTTCCCTCTCTGGCAGCTCCTGCCATGCGATACCGTTCAATGTTGTGCTTTTCATGAGCGCCAGTGTTTCTTCGCCCAACCCTGCATTAACTGCCCTGCTGATTTCAGCAATGCCGCTTCCAGCCTGAAAACGGTAGTTTTTTTCAAGCTTGACCAGTGAACTGCTTAGCGGCGAAGCCTCACTTCCCTCCTCCCCTGCGCTGCAGATATCACCAAGGACTGCCCCCGCTTCAACCGAAGCAAGCTGATCCTTGTCACCCAATAGAATGAGCCGGGCAGATGGCTTGAGAGCGGCAACAAGAGCGGTCATCAGCGGCAACGCAATCATTGATGCCTCGTCAACAATAACCGTATCAAAAGGAAGCTGATTTTTCGTGGAATAACGAAAACGGGACGATCCTGACACAGCACCCAGCAGCCGCTGAATCGTCACGACATTGTCCGGCATGGCCAGCTTTACCTCATCCGGGCACTCAAGAGTAGGTTTCATATCGTTAAGAGAGGCTTTCAGGCGTGCAGCGGCCTTGCCTGTCGGGGTGGTCATGGCAATCCTTTGCTTACGGCCCTCCTTCTGCTCAAGCAGCAGCGCAAGAATCCGGACAACCGTTGAGGTTTTTCCAGTACCGGGCCCTCCCGAAATAACGCAGAGCTGCCTATGCAGTGCAACCGATGCCGCCTCTTTCTGCCGATCATTTTTTTCACCTTCACAAAAGGGAAAGAGTCGCGCAAGACCAGCCTGAAGGATGGCATCATCAATATCCTCTGCCTGCGTTGAGGCTTTTTGAAGAATGTTTGCGGCAAGCTCATGCTCATAACGCCAGAACCGATAGAGATACAATCGGCCATCAACATCAAGCACCAGAGGCCGATGCTGACCGGGCAAGCCTAAGGTCGGCATACTTCTCAATAATTCTACAAGAGCATCAACATCAGGGAGGACAATCTCCTTTCCATCCAAAGAGAGAGTTTGCCCGGCACAGTCTGCAAGATCAAGGCATATATTTCCTCTCCCGACGGCACTGCTGAGCAACGAAACAAGAAGACGGAAGAGATGACTGGTTGTCCCTCCGCTCTCTCTGCAGATAAATGATGCAAACTGCCGGTCGATGGCTCGCTCCTGAAATAGTATGGCCATGTTATCTTCCTTGATCTATCAGCAGTTGCCTCAACTCCCCAATCAGCTCTTCAGATGGACGGTCGCGGTAAAAGCCTGCAGTTTCACCATACTCCTTGTTAACCCCACGCAGAAAGACATAGATCACCCCGCCGAAATGAGTGCTGTAGTGATAGTCTTTTACCCTCAGTGCAAGGAAACGGTCAAACGCCACAGTATAGAGAAGGTACTGGAGAGCATAAAGATTATTTTCCATTGCCAGTTTCATGGCATCATGAGAGTAATCCTTCGTCACATTGCCAAGGTGATTTGATTTCCAGTCAACAAGGTAGTATTGCCCACCCTCTTCAAACACCATATCGATAAATCCCATCAGCATGCCCTTTACCGCTTTGAACTGTAATGCCCTGGCATGTGCGGCAAGGTCAACGCCTCCTGAAAGAACGCCATGACGCGCAAGTACCTCTCCCAGCAGAGGCGAAGTAACAAGCCTTAGCGGAAAGAAAAACTCCAGCTCGGTTATCCAGCTTCCCTTGCATAAGCTGCCAAGGGTAAAGGTTTTTCCCCTTGATGCAAGAGTTGTCGTGAGAACGTTCTGAACCATAGCGGTGATTTGCGCCTGCCACTCAGGTTTGTAGCTGAAACGCTCCAGAGCCTTTGCAACAAGATCATCGACCTCACTTTCCGCAGGAGAGGCGAAATCAAGCTTTTCAAAAATCCAGTGCATGAATATTCCCGCCTGAGCACCACGCGGAAAGCTGAAAACAGTGTTTTCGCCAGCAACTGTTTCGGGCGTGATGCTTTCACCCTTCGCCTCATCCCGATCGGGCAGTTCTGCATATTTTGGCGCATGTTTCTCTGCATTCCGGCTGAATGAAGTAAAACTTGATACTCTCCAGCTGGTGTCGATAATCCCGGTAAAGGTGCGCAAATGAGGCACAAAACTCTTCAGTGTAGACGGAGGCTCAAAACGCGTCCGGGCAGCCTCAGTATCCTCATGACTCAACCGCTCAAATGATATTGACCCTTCAGAACTCTCAGCCATCTCCTGCAGATGGCGGGCCATGCTCTCTGCAGTTATGCTTTTGGCCTCCTCTGCAAGAAGAGATGCCTGGTTTTCAGCAACCCTTACTTCCGGAGAAGCATGAAAAAGGTAGTTCACGGGCGATATATCTGCCTTGGTTTTCGCTGTTAAGAGATAACAGCGATTCTTTGCTCTGGTTAAAGCCACGTAAAGCAGCCTGAGGCTTTCAGCAAGCAACTCTTTCGCTGCAGCCAACCGGTGACGGGCAAACTCGCCTGAACCGAAATCCTTGACGAGCTGCCAATCCTCATCATGAAACATCACAACACTCCCTTTACTGTTCACCTTTCCCCACAGAAAGGGAGCGAACACTATCGGGTACTCCAGTCCTTTGCTGACATGGACGGTAACAATTTTAACCGCCGACTCATCAGTTTCAAGGCGTATCTGATACTCCTCCGCCTCATCGGCGGCACTGATCCTTTCGCCAAACCACGCAGCAAGCCCTTCCATCCCGAGCCTCCGCTCATGCTCCTCTTTGTGCAGCAGTTCAAAACAGTGCAAGAGATTAGTCAACCTTCGCTCGCCTGACAGATCGGGAGAGCTCAGCATGCGCCCACGAACCCCTTCGGCCGCCATCAGCTCCCGAATCATCACCATAAATCCCCTTTCAACCCAAAGATGATGATAATGCCGGAACTCCTTCAGGCATTCGGTCCACCTCTCTTCATCATCAATAAAATCAGCTATATCGTTACCCGATCGTCCAAGAATATCGGTCACCAGTGCGCCCCTTACCTTTGTCTCGTTTCCCGGATCACACAGGGCCGAAAGCAGGATACTCACCTCCATAGCTTCCGTGGACGCAAAAACAGTCATATTGCCCTGCATCACTGTGGCAATACCCCTTGCACTGAGAGCTCTCGAAACAATCCCAGCCTGTCGATGAGTCCGCACAATAACAGCAATGTCTCCCGCAGTAACAGGCCGGCGGCCAGACTCCCGGGCTATGCAGACATCCTTCAGAAGACGGCAGATCTCATTGGCTACAGCTTGTGAAGCAAACGTGCCGGCATCATCTGCATTCAATGGCCCGCTTTTTCCATCAGGAGCATCCATAAACCAGAGTTGAAGCGGTGCAGGCTCTGTATCTTCAATGAGCTCACCCTCCTTTGAGTTTCCTGATTTCAGCGGATGGTAAACGATACCATCATAAATAAACGGGTTTCGCTTTTGATCAAAGAGGATGTTAAAAGCCTTAAGCAGCCTGGGTGTGGAGCGCCAGTTTTCAGTTAAGGTAAAGCGCTTCTCTCTTTCTATTTCGCGAGCCGCACTCATATAGGCAAAAATATCAGCCCCACGGAAACTGTAGATGGCCTGCTTGGGATCTCCTATCAGAAAGAGCGGCGCATCAGAAGCGGAATAGATCGTTCTGAAAATTTCATACTGCAGCGGATCGGTATCCTGGAACTCATCAATCAGTGCGGCAGCATACTTTTTCCGGAGAAGAGCGGCCAACATCTCACCCCCGCCCTTAGAAACGAGTGCTTGATAAAGATCTTCAAGAAGATCGTTGAAAAACCGGACATTTCCGGCCTGCTTGAGAAGCGGAAGGTTATTGCGGTAATAGCTTACCAGTTCAGCCTGCAAAGCAAGAAAACGCTGCTCTACCGCAACTGATAGTGTTTCACAAATATCGAAAAACAGGTGATCCGGCGGTGAGCTTTTTGGCTTTGTCCCTTTGGTAATGCCTGAACGGCTGAACTTTACAAACCCTTCAAACAGATCGAAAGGATTGCCTTTTTCAACAAAGGCATCCATCAGCGGAAACAGGGGTTCAATAAGGTCGAGCCTATATGACTCTGCAGCTCTTCCCAGCCCTTTATCACTCCTTATTACCTCCAGGATGGACTCCTTCTCACTTCGCCACATATTCCCGATCTCTTTTCCGGCATTGTGGCATGCTGCTTCAAGCGCCGCAACAGCATCGTCACTGAATTCAGGAATGACCTTGAGCCCTGAACCGGCTTGAAGTTCCTTCAGGAGAGAGGCGAACAGTTCTGATACTTTATTCTGCAGGGCATAACTGAGCAGGGGCGCAGAATCAGTAAAAAAATGGATCCTCCAGAAATCATCCAGAAGTTCCTGAAGCAGTGCCCTCTGATCTTTAATCAGCTCTGTATCGTAGAGCGAGCCGGTCTCAAAAACATTATCCTGCAGTGCCCTCAGACAAAAACCGTGAATGGTATAAATCGAAGCCGTATCAAAATCCCCGAGTGCCCGTTCCAGAATATCCTTAACGTTTGCGATGCCTGATAGTTGAGACTTCTCGCGGAACGAAAGAAGAAAAGCATCCTCCGTCTCACAACCCTCTACAACATCCAATGCTTCCCGTATACGGCTGCGGATTTTAGCCCGAAGCTCCTTCGTCGCAGCCTCGGTATAGGTGACAACAAGAATCTCTTCAGGCCGGAGCCCCTTTTCCACAAGCAGGCGCAGATAAAGAGAGGCAATAGCATAGGTCTTGCCCGTCCCCGCACTGGCCTCAATCAAATTCATCCCCGCCAGCTCTACACCTTCATGCTCCAATCTTCTCATAACCCCCCCTCAGCGCTGTTCTCTATCATCGGCTTGAGCAGCCGCACCGCAAGCAGGCAGAACTCATCATCAAAAGGCTCTTCAGAGCCAAAACAGCGTTGGATTGCAGGTTCCAAACTCTCTCCCGGAGTTGGATTAAAGGGTAAATCCCTCCATTTTTTTCGGGCATCATCAAGAGACTCTTTCGCAGCATAAGCCATCGATGAACGGGGGAAAAAATGCAGCGGCTTCTGCATCCCCTCAGTGTAATGTTTTATCAGGGTCTCAAGATGAGAGCTGGCATCATTCAATCTGGTAAAGTTCCTGATATCGTCCACCATAAGCAAAGTGGTTTCCAGCGGGTACCCCGGTTGAGCTACTGCGTTAAGAACCAGATGTTCAATCCAGCTTCTCATCTGATCCTTCACTTTCAGTCTGGCACATCGATAGTGCAGCAAGTGCTGAGGCCACAGTCGGTCAAGCTTTCCCAGCAGACGGAATTCACCGATTTGAAGATCAATCTCAAGCGGCGCAAGCGGCATTGCAACTCCGGTGTTATTGCGAACAACTCCCGCAAATTCCTTTACATCATCAGCAATTTTCCGAAAGAGCAGTTCCCCGTGCCGAGCGGGTGGAAGCATCCCCCTGCTTCTGAATAAGGGCAGCAAATCCTCTGCATTGCTGCCTTCCAGTTCAAACTCAAGGAGTTCCTGTTTCATCTGGTATAGCTCAAGTCCCTCAACATCAAAATGCTCACGATCTTCAAGCGGCTCAGCCATTGATTCAATCCGGATACCAAGCCTGTGCTCAAGAAAAAAACTCGAAGGATTATCGTAAAACCGCAACAGCTTTTCGAGCAGAACCGTTTTCCACTCCTCTTGAAGCAGAAGCGGTGGCTCCTTAAGCGGCTCCAGTATAAACGGGCGAATTGTTTCTGACCTGCTCTCCTTTTCAACCAGTGCCCGGAAATTTTCAAGCGAATAGCTGAACAGCGGAGAGTCAGCACTAAAGTATTCAGGATTAAATGCCTGCAGGCGATGACGAATTACAAGGTGCTTTTCTACAGAACCTTGTTCATCAGGCAGGGAAAATCCCCTTCGAACAGCATCAAGCAGTTCGCTGACAAGCACCGATGGAGGCAAATCACTGTTATCCCTGATGCTTTGACCGACATAGCTGATGTAAAGAAGATCTCGTGCAGAGAGGATTGATTCAAGAAAGAGATAACGATCCTCATTGCGCAGCGATCGATCTCCCATGCACGGACTTTTTGCAATCAGGTCAAACCCGGGAGGTTGACTCTGCCGAGGGAATGCACTGTCGTTCATACCGATAAGAGCAACAACCCTGAACGGTATGCTCCGCATCGGAAGCATTGCACAAAAGGTAATTCCTCCGGTCATGAACCCCACTCCCTGCTCCTGCTGTTCAAGGCGGGATCTGAGCCAGGAGAACATAACGGCAGGCTCCACATCAGCAGTAAAATCGGCTAAAGCAGCACTACTGGTGATCTGCTCTCCGAGCATGGCAATAGCAGTATATTCCCGTTCGGAACTCTCATCAGGAGCAATAAAATCACTCAGCAACTCCTGGAACTGCACGCTCCACTCATGCAGTGAGCGCGGCCGTTCAATTTGTTTAACAACCCGGTCAACCGTAGTAACGAACCCGGCAAATTTGCCGAGCGTATCAGCCTGGGAGCCTGTAAGATCGTCATAGGGCAGAATGTCGTTAAAAAGCAGATGCTCATCCGGCATCGCATACCCGAGCAGCAGCCTGTCAAGTCCTGCCATCCAGGAGTTTTCACGATATCCGGGTAACGCACTGCCACTCCGGTCACCCTCATCCATTCCCCATCGGATTCCACTCTTTTCAATCCAGCCTCGTATAGTTTCAAGTTCATCATCATCCAGCGAAAACCGTCGACTCACCGGCGGCGAAGCAAGCAGGTCAAAGAGCTCAGAAGCCCGACAACGGCTTCTGTAAAGAGCGAGCACTTTCAATACAGCACCGGCAATTTCTCCCTCGTTCATCATTCGCCGATCCGCAATTGAGTAGGTCAGCCCTCCAGTACCTTCACCTCCAGCGCCGAAAACGCTCGAAATATAAGGTGAGTAGGTCTCAATATCAGGTGTCATTACCACAATGTCTCTCGGGCTCAACTCCTTGTCTTGCTGGAGCAGAGAGAGAATGTTGTCGTGCAATATCTCAATTTCACGAAGCGGGCTGTGGCAGGAGTGTATCCAGAGAGAGCGATCCAGAGTGTCGAGCGTTCGCTTGACGCCCTCTTCTCCAGTTCCTGAAAGGTTCAGAATGTCGGACTGCAGGGCATGCAGCAATGTTGACTCTCCGGGATCAATATAGTTCTCCTCATGGATAAAAGCTTCGTCACTGAGGTCGATTATCATCTCGGAGAAGTCACGACCGATTGTTCCAAGCGAAGCAAGAAGCGGGTTGCCTTCACTCCGTAACGCACGCTCAGGGGCTGAAAGCCTTGCACTTGCCTTTTTTGAAATAATGTCACCCCAGTACTCTCGTGTTGGACTCAACAGAAAAAGGTTCACCTCCGTCACTCTTGAGACCGTGGAAAGTATATCAAGATGGAATTTCGGCAGGTAGGAAATACCGAAAAGTGCTATCCTTTCAGGTATATCCTTGTTTTCCTTTGCCGTAAAATCACGTTGACGGCAGAATATCTCTTTCAGTTTTCCCCTGTGCTGACCATCATTTCCGAACACCAGTTGCCGCCAAAGAATTGCCTGCCAGGCTTCTTCAGGATGCTCAGGAACTGCCGCCTCCCACCGGCCAAGCATTTCTGAACGGTAGAGCGTATACTGGTCAAAGGTATCGGCTATGTTTTCTGAAAGCTGAAACCTCTTCAGTCCGTTATGGTCATCGGCAAGGTAGTGCAAGAGAGGTGCAAAAGCAGTCGAATCAAGAAGATCCGGCAGGAGACGCATGATTTTCCAGGCCATAACCTCCGGGGCAAACGAAGATGAGTCAGGCGTGGGAGAAAAAAACTTCTCAAAAAGCTCCTGAACCATGGCATTCGGAAACGGATAATGCCCGTTCGCCCATACGCCATACCGGGAAGAAAGCTGCATTGAGAGCCACCTCTGCATACCCTTGCTCTGAACAACAATCACCTCTTTTGTGAAAGGAGATGTCGGTGGCTCGCGCAGCGTTGAAGCAAGAGTATCAACCAGAACTTCCATCCGGTTGCTGGTAAACAGATTAAGCGCCATCCGTCAAATCCTTATCACGTTAAAAGTATAGGTCCTATAGGACTTATGGGACCTATAGGACCTATTCCCATTTCCCGCTGCGTTAATTCTGAGAAGCATCGATCGCCTCCATTGCCTTCCTGCGGAATCCAAGCGGATCGGAAATTTGCGGGATAGGGGTTATTCCTCCCCCTGTACCGTTAATGTGCAAGGTACCAAACCCCAGAAGTCGCCCAAGGACACTCTGCTCCACATGAAAGCTTTCAACCTTGCTGTGATTCAGCTCGATGGTGTTCCGTTTGATGAATCCGAATTTTGCTATCACTCTTTTGGAGGTTACCGCAAGCTCAGTTGAGTGATGTTTGATTGACGCATCAGCAAGATACCACAAGGCCGGAATAAGTGCCAGAAAGCCTGCATTCCTTACCAGCAGAGAGACCTGAGCCTCCCCAGCCATGGATGTTTTCAGGGCGTATATCAACAGAGCGGCAGCTGCAGCATTAAAGAGAATCGCCTTCGAAAAAATTGTCCAGTGGAGCCGTCCCACTACAAAGACCTTTTCCCCCTGCATCAGGTTTTTTTCAACATATCCCAAAGTTCTTCCTCCCTTTTTTAGTTCAAGTTGTCCAGCCCTGCTAGAAGTTGATGAATAAAGACTTTTCCCGAAGATTGCAACTCCCTGGCAGATTCAACAATCTTTTGATGATGAGTAAAGAGGATAACCTGCGTCTTTTCTCCAAGGCTGCTCAATGCTTTTATGGTTGCAGCAGAGCGTCTATCGTCAAAATTAATCAGGATGTCGTCGACAATAAAGGGCATCGGTTCGCTTGAGGCTATCCTCCATTCCAGCGTCGCAAGACGCAAGGCCAGATAGAGCTGGTCACGGGTTCCTGAGCTCATAGCTTCAACCGGGATTCCGTTGCCATTCGAGCGAATTGCTTCCAGAACCAGCTCGCCATGGTCATCAAAATCAGTGCGCAAAGCGGTAAATGAACCAAGAGTCAGTTCCGTAAAGTACCTGCCTGCAATGTTCAACACAGGATCCTGGTTTTCAGCCCTGTATCGCTCAGTTTCTTCACTGAGAATTTTAGATGCAAGTTTAACGCGAATATAGCGTTCAGTCAATCGTCGTATTTTCGTCAGTGAGCACTGTAATGCTTCTGCTAGATCAGCCGCCGTTGCACTCCCGTCCATCCGGTCAAGTTCATTTCTTTTCCTTCCAACACGCTCTGTCCACTCCTGTATATCGGGGTCAAGGATGTTTTTTATCTCGCTATGCAATTGCTCAATCTGACCGGGAAGTTCATCCGGGTTGATGGCCTTAGCCTGCATTTCAAGTTGAGTAATAGGTGTTCCTTCGGCAATGCGGGTCAGACGTCTTTCTATTTCAAGAAGAGTGTTTGAGAGCATCATGCTTTGATTGGAGCGCCGTTCAGCCTCAATCAACTCATCTCTGGTATCACAACCGGCTGACTGAAGCATTGATGCCATTTGCTCTTTACAGTTCAGCAACTCTGTTTCTTTTGACAAAACTGCATTGTCAAGGGTATTGAGTTCTTCACTATCCCTTTCTAACACGGCCTTTTCCTGACTGGCCCTTGCAAGACGACCTTTAAGCTCATTGACCGCTGAACGTGCATCGGCGCCAGCAAGATCAGGAGCAATTTTTCTAGCCAGAACCTCAACATCTGTTTCAAAACATCTTGTATCCCTGTCAATCCCCTCTATCCTTTTCCTGAACTCATCAGCCTCTTTCAGTTTTTCAAAGCAGCCCTGAAGAGTCTCAATAAAATCTATTGCATCTAAAGGAAGAGTCCTGTTATTGAGCCCGAGCGGAGTAACCGCATCATTCCAGTCGGCCCGCCATTGTTCCAGTTCTCTTTCAGCCTTTGTGCAGCTCTCCTTTGCACTCTCCAGGTTTCTCTTCTGATCACGGATTTTCGCCTCTGTCAATTCACGCTGTTTATGTGCAGTTTCATAAGTGTTCAGCAGTTCACGTCCGTAGACAAGAACATCGAGCAGCTCGTCTCCGTTAAACTTCTTCCCTGTTCCTGTTGCGTCAATCTTCCTTACAAGCTCCTCTCTCAGCTCGTGGCGTCGAGAAACCTTTAAGGCTTCATCCCTGACAAGCTTTTCCAACTCTCTGACCTGAAGGCGCAGATTTTCAAATGAACCGAGCCAAGCTCGCATTTCTCCGGGAGAGAACGGTATAATCACAAATGGTGCCCATTGTTCATGCCAGCGATCGCTCACCTCGGCTAAGGCCGCACGATTCAGTGCATCGCTATTAGAGATTTCAGTAACTCTCTTTTCAATTTTTTCAGCCCTGCTTCTCAGTGATGCATGCTGCTGAACTCGATCAGCTTCCCGGTAAAGCCGGTCCGCGATATGGTCTGAAACTGATACCATCCGTTCATAAGCCTCTGGAAGAGAGAGTTCAGAGTCATAGTTACGGCTCTCTTCGGTAACATCCTCTCTCTGAAGCCACTGACGGCGAAGAAGCGACCAGCCCTGGTCACGCCGCTTTCTGTTTTTTGTCAACTCCTCTTCGACGGGCACATCGGCTGCAAACTCAAGGTGATGCAGCTGCTCCACCACCTCGGTTCGTTCCTCTTCCAGAGCGGCTTTTTCAAGAGCAAGCTGACATTGTTTGTCTGTGAGTAACCGAAACTCCTCATCAAAACGATTTACAGTTTCCGTCAAAGGGAGTGCAAGATGCCCTGCGAGTTCCAGCGGACCATTCCAAAGCCCTAATCGATCCAATGCTGCCCGACAGTCACTATCCGCCTTTGCGCGATCCTGCCTGAGGCTCATTATCTCACCGTCGAGATCACCGGCCCGTTCTGCAGCTGAAAGCACAAGAGAAAGCCGCCCAGGCTCATTAACAGGCTTAAGCCCCTGCAAATCACTACCGGCGGCTTCTAAAGCCTTCTGTGTATCCTCGACCTGAATCCTGGCGTTGCGGCTTGCCAGCAACAGAACTTCGTATCTGGAAGCCAGGTCTTGAACACTCCGTCTCTTTGCCAGGCCGGGACGCAAGCTTTCCACTTCATCAAGAGATAATTCAGGCTTAATCTGCCTGAGAAGATTCGCAGCTTCAGAACGCGAGGAGATTCGCTGCCCGTTTCGCTGTGGACGGTCATTTCCAGCTTTGAGGTACTCACCAAGCCTTTGATGCAGTTCCTCTATTGCATCAGCTTCATCAAGAAGAGCCCGATTAAGAGAGAGCCCCTTCATTTTTTCAAGAAGCACATGGCGCCTTGCCTGCAGCTGATCATAATGAAGTCGAGTATCTCTCTCCTGTTGCTCCACGCTGATGCGGGTTTCGCTGAAGTCACAATGAAGCACTCGAACAGATCCAAGGTCTGCCAGTTGTCCCAGTATATTTTTGCGTTCCCACAGATCCGGCAGAGCCTGCAGTAATCTCTCAAGGCGGCGTCTTTCTGTTTCCAGTGCTTGCCGGGTCAACTGGAGTTCCTCTTTTTTTCTTACAGCCTCCTCGAGAGCGTGATTATGATCATCCCATTCCCGACTTGAAAGGGTTACCTGCTTTAATTGATGCTGCAGCTCCTTATGATGAGCTAAAGCTTCATTGATGGATTTGCTCGACCCCTGAGGCCTGAAAAGAGCGTCAGCTTCAGCGTCAAGTTCATCCAAAATCGGCTTCAAGGAAGCAAGACCGGCTCCAGCGGCAAAAAGGGCTTTTCCAACCTCTCCCCGCTGATCCAGGATACCTTGCCCACCCGAAACAAGCTTTTCATGATCAATTCCGTAAAGATCTTCAAAAATGTTTTGGTCAAGCTCACCGAGATAAGGTGTCAGTGCTGATGGATCAATGGGATTGTCGTGCAGGTCAAACAGATCAGTCTTATTTTTTTTTCGGCGAAAAAAAGTCAGCTCCTTTCCGTCACAGCCCTGCAGGCACCCTCCTAGCAGAAGCTGAGGGTACTGGTGAATAAAATTATCATTGGTTTGTCGTGGAAACCCGAATAAGAGCGCCTTAAGAGCTCTCATGGTAGTGCTTTTACCGGCTTCATTTGGGCCATACACTATATGCAGCCCGGGCAGTGTGGAAGAAAAATCGAGAAGCTGACCGGAAAAAGGACCAAAGGCTTTCAGTGCAAGGCTTTTAATTTTCATGGCGCCCTCTCTGCTCTATTTTGCCCATCAGCATCTCCTTTACCTCTTCACGAATGGCTGAAAGCTCTTCATCTCCCGGCCGGAATGGATCGCCATCGCTAAGCAGTTCTGAAGGAAGTTTGCTTCGCAGTTTCTCGAATTCCGGAATAAATTCTATAAGAGAAGCTGTTTCAAACTCAATGGATTCAATTGAGTTGATCAGCGATTCAACAGGCGAATCACCTGTTACAATAGAAGCACTGCCCAGTGGCTTCCGGGTGTTGAACACTGCTTTTTCTACCCAAACATCCCCAAGGCTAGCCGCAATAGCCCTGAACTCTTCATGCAATTGGAGTGCATTTTCATAAAGCCGGCCATGCAGCGGCGTAACTCCTTCTATCACAAGCCTTACTGCCAGCGGTCTCCCATCAGCAACGGCCCTTTCATCCTTAAGGATCTCGCAGACAAGGTCAAGTATCTGCTCAATGCTGTCGCATTCAGCAACATCAATCCGGCAGAGTACCCAGCGAAGAACGTCAAGCTCCCGATGCTCCAGCGACACAACGTGTCCATCCTCGACCGACACCAGCGTGCAGCCTTTTGAGCCTGTTTCGCGGATATGCCGTCCCTGAATATTGCCAGGAAACACAACCCAGGGATCACGGCTGACCTCTTCGCGTTGATGCACATGCCCTAACGCCCAGTATTGATAGCCTTTTGAACGCAATGCGTCAAGCGTGCACGGAGCATAGGATTCATGACCGGGACGGCCGTTAAGACTGGTGTGAAGAAGTCCGATGTTAAAGAGCGAAGGATCACCCTGAGGATAGTTTCGCACCAGATCATCCGTCACCGATCGAGCTGAAAAACTCTGCCCATGCAATGCGACCCCGTATTGATCAAGAGTATGGCTTGCAACATGAGCGTGAGGAAAAAGGGTAACGTTTTCCGGGAGCTTGAGAGAGCGTGTTATCTGCCTTGCAGCATCATGATTTCCTGACACCATAAATACCGCAATACCTGCATCACGCAATTTTCCCATTTTGCCGACAAAATAAATGCCGGTATTATAGTCCTTCCAATCCCCATCATAGAGGTCTCCTGCAAGCAGTACAAATGCGACTTTTTCATCCACAGCCAACTGCACAAGATTATCAAAAGCCCGACGAGCAGCCTGGCGAATCTGTTCAAGTGGAGCATCCGGATACTCTTCAAGTCCCTTTAACGGACTGTCGAGATGAATATCCGCAGCATGCAGAAAACGAAACATATTTCTCTTTTCAATGTTGAGACTCAAGGCTATAAACTAACGAGGATGTTTTACGATTTTATCATAATTGCTGCTAACGTTTTGGACGTATAAGAATTTATCTGATCAGTCAGAGATATAATACATAATATACACGCCATACCCACCAGAACTAATGCCGATTTCAATTATCTGTATGAGCATCAGGCTATGCAATACATTGATTAGATGGCTTATTTGCACAATCATACCTTTATTAAAGTAAAAAAATGTCCAAACATGCGATAAGTCGCAGAAATATTTAACTATAGAATCGCAGAAACATTAGGATTAGAAAAAAGAAGCGTAAATTAAATTGTTAACTGCAGGGAAATTGTATTGGGCATCTCCATCCAGGAGTCACACACAACAATATAACTCTCCACGACCATGGGAACGACAACCACAAAAGCTGACCTGGTTAATGCTATTGCACACAAAACCGGTCTCACGAAATATGAAACAGAATCAGTGGTTGATGCTTTTTTTGAGAGCGTCATTGATTCGCTGAAATCCGGTAAACGTATTGAAATCAGAGGCTTCGGTTCGTTCAATATCCGCCACAAAAATATTCGTGATGCGCGAAACCCGCGATCTGGAGAAAAGGTAACCGTAGAGGCTAAAGATGTTCCGGTATTTAAAATCTCCAAAGAGTTCAAGCAAGCAGTAAGCGAAAGCCTGAAAGCCGGAAATTGACGCCTGTGGTTATCTGAAACGAAAGTCTGATCAATTAGACAGGAGGCTTCAAATGGATCTGACAACACCCTACGCGTTCGGAAAAACAGTCGACATGCCCTTTGCGGAAGCACAATTGAAGGTACGGGAAGAACTCGCAAAAGAGGGATTCGGAGTACTCACCGAAATCGACCTCAGCAAAAAATTTGCCGAAAAGCTCCAGAAAGAGTTTCGTGACTACATCATTCTTGGCGCCTGTAATCCCTCAATTGCCTACGAAGCCATTGAAGATGAAATCAATCTCGGTGCACTGCTCCCCTGCAATGTTATCATCTATACCCGAAATGACGGAAAGACAGCAGTCATGTTCATGGACCCGATAGCAAGGTTTTCCTCCATAGGAAACCCGGAAATGGAGGCCTTTGGCATCACAGTCACAGAAAAGCTTGGCGTGTTCTTGATGCTCTTTAGCACCTGAGTCAGTTCAGTAACCCATAATCAAACGAATCAAGATAGAAGCGAAAAGAGAGGACGTTACATCCTTTCGAAATCGATAAACCCGCGTTCCACATCAGCCAGGACAAGCCGGACTTTAATCTGTTGCCCGACTTTGATTTTTCCAACCTTCCTCATCAGGCGGCCTTCAGCTGGCGGCCTGAATATTCTCACCCATGTTCCCTTCTCGGCATGGCCTGTGACGATTGCGTCAAAATGATGACCAATCATTGTTCTCAGGAGTAGAGCCGCCTCAGACTTTCGAACACGCCGTTCAACTTTACGTGCAGCATCCTCCTGTCGTGTACAATGTGCCGCCAGATATTCAAGCTCATCGACGGTATACTGGGCAGAACTATTGGTGAGAATTGCCTTCATCATTCTCAACGTTATTAAATCAGGATACCTTCTGTTTGGTGCAGTTGAATGGGTATAGTCACGCTCAGCAAGACCAAAATGTCCATACGGTGCTTCTCCGGGAACTTCCACCACATACTCCCCTGAGCCCATCAGCTTTATAATAACCAGAGAGAGATCCGGAAAACGTAAAGGGTCTGCTTTATGCCTTTCGGCCAGAAAGCCTTCAAGCGCCAGTGCGCTTGGTTCATAAGGCAATGAATAACCGTACTCATTTGCCACATCCACAATTCGCATCCATCGTTCAGGTGACCTTACCACCCGACGAAGCGATGCAACACCTCTGTCTGCCAAAAAATGCGCGGTACAGGTATTAGTCGCTATCATGAACTCTTCGATTAACTGCCGGGCCCGATTCTGTTCCTGTTGATTAATCTCAACAACCTGGTCGCCTTCAAAAACAGCATGAGGCTGAAAAGTCTGAAATTCAAGCGAACCTTTATTGTGGCGGTGTAACCGTATTTTTTGCGCCACACTATCCTGACAGCGCAGCTGTTTGTCCATACCAGCTACAACCGATGCAGCCATTGGCAGATCACCTTCACCGTCGATCCATGCTGAAACGGCATCATACGCAAGCTTCGCCTTATTCCTTACCAATGCACGCTCAACCGTAGAGCTGATAACCACACCGTGACTGTCTATTTTCATAATAGTGACCAGTGCAAGACGGTTTTGATCGGGATTAAGGGAGGTCAGATCGGTCGAAAGACGCGGCGGCAACATCGGAAATACTGTTGCCGAAGTATAAACTGAGGTGGTATTGTTCCGTGCATGATTATCAACAGGAGAGCCCTTTTTTACCAGGGCATCAACATCGGCAACTGCAACATAGATGATAACCGACATGTCACTCTCTTCCTCACATGCTGTTAACTGATCAAGGTCAAGAGAGTCATCATTGTCGAGGGAGCACCAGAGCAACGAAGTAAGATCAAGAATATCAGAACCACTTTCATGAGCCGGACCGGTAATGGAGGCTATCTGTTTCTCAACCTGCTGCGAAAAATCAGGTTCCAATCCATTGAACTGCATCGCATCGACAGCAATTCTGACAATATCGGATTTGCCAAACCTTCTATGCATAGCGCTCCCAGGATATTTGAAAAGCTAATAAATGACTCCTTATAAATAGTAGTTAAAAAATATGAGATTGCTGACACATCGGGGTGGTCAGCGATATAAAGCTGGATAGCGGATAATATTGTGTTGGTCTATATGCTTGAGTATCTTTAAATTATGCCGTGTTCATTTGACAAGACATCACACCTATAGTAGAATTATGCGAAAAACAGTAGTTATTACAGGCAGCACCAGGGGCATAGGGTTGGGCCTTGCACTTCGTTTTCTTGAGCTTGAGTGCAATGTTCTCGTGAATGGGACATCCCCTGAAAGCACCAGTAAGGCTATGGCCGGACTTCAGCGCTTCAGAGAACATGCTGCCGGCGTTGCCGCTGATATCAGCACCCCCGATGGCATTACGCTACTCTATGACGAGGCTGTGCGGCATTTCGGACGTGTCGACATCTGGATAAACAATGCCGGCATAGCCAATGAGAGGCGTAATACATGGGAACTTGATCATCGCTCAATCAGCCGGGTATTTAAAGTCAATATTGAAGGGACAGTAAATGGCACAATCATTCCCTACCAGCGCATGGTTAAACAAGGTGGAGGAAAAATCTTCAATATGGAAGGGCTTGGCAGTGACGGGTTTATTCAGGACGGTATGACAATATACGGCACGACCAAAAGCGCCATAACCTATTTTACCCGTTCTTTTGCACACGAAGCCCGCAGCAGCTCCGTTCAGATAGGAACACTCAGCCCGGGCATGGTTATGACCGATATGCTTCGAAGCACCATCATTGAAGGCTCAGCAGACAGCCAGAAAAAAAAGAAATTCTTTAATATGATGGCTGATGATGTGGATACCGTTTCAGAATTTCTCTGCAGCAGAATACTTTCATCCACAGCTCAATCGCCGAGAATCCGATGGCTGACCAAACCAGGAATGATTAAAAAGTTGCTGATCGCCCCCTTCCGCAAACGGGACTTCTTTTCATAACAGTCGGCAATATTTAGAGTAGGCAATTGGCAGTAGGCAGTCAAGAGGGAACGGATAGAAGTACAGAGGGATTGCCTGATGCACACTCCCGACTTTCCCCCGTCATCCCGAAACGTAGTGAGGGATCCATTTTCTGCCAACTGCAAACTCTCTTCACTCAGCCCTCAGCACTGAATACTCAGCACTAAGAAATTTGCCAACTGCTGACTGCCAACTGCCTACTGTCTTTATTCAATTGCCGACTCAAAGTTCCAGCCCGTACTCCGCAAGAATAACCGGAACATGACGTGGCACCAGTTTTTCAAGCAGCTCCGGATATCGGAATTTCACGTAATAGTAGTGCCTGATAAGATGGAAATCAACTGAATAGTGCGCAAAACCTATGCCTTTTGGGCCAATCATGCCAAGCACCCCAGCAAGCATGTGCCCTATCAGAAAGGGAATTCTTCTTTTGGCTGAATACTCCCTGTTCACATCCCTCATGCTCTCGATAATGCGTTTCGAAGTGTTCTGGACAAATGAATGGCACTCCCATTTTCCTGATTCAGGGAACCGATCCAGTTCCGGCTCAATAAGCTTCAGCAGTTTTTTTCCTGTTTCACTCCTTACCAGTAACCACTGCCTGTTCTGGTTTTGCAGCAGTTCAGCCCCTATATAGCCAACGGTAATGTCTGCAAGGCTGTTGAGATAGTCAAAGCAGCTCATGCAGGCAGCGGGAAAAATGCCGGGGTTCGAAAGTTCTTCCGGAAGGCTGAAAAAGGGAATTTTTTCAACTCTTCCATCATCATGCCGGATGTGGATCCTGAAATCCTGCATAAACTCCATATGGCGGGCTGTTCCTGGCGACCCGGTCATACGCTGTAGAATCCACGGCCATTTTGCACGGGCAACATTGTCCACGCAAGGGATCCCGATGGTAAGGATTTCCATATCCCTGAGGTAATCAAACCTCTCCTGAAAATCCCTCAGTGTATGCAGGTGGCATGCCGCACCGATAACAAGTATTTTTTTCATCCCAAGACGATAGGCCTGCTGCAGGGATTGCAGAACCGGCGAG
>SERZ01000016.1_pt1 | contig 81748 bp, 78 predicted proteins | sample 3171461 | NCBI WGS metagenome assembly SERZ01 (sample SAMN06051861, study PRJNA518727) | freshwater metagenome | biome: subpolar coniferous forest; feature: holomictic lake; material: water; isolation source: holomictic Lake 227, 6 m depth | place: Canada: near Kenora, Ontario | collected... | reverse complement strand
ATCTATCTACTGCCGAAGCAACACTTCGACCTTCAGCAATTGCCCAAACAATAAGTGACTGACCGCGACCGGCATCACCTGCAACAAATACTCCATCTTCATTTGCAGCAAAGTTAGCGTCGCGGACTATATTTCCGCGATCATCTATGGCTACCTCTAGCTGAGTTAATAATGGAGACTGCTCAGGGCCCGTGAAACCCATGGCGAGAAAGACGAAATCCGCTTTAATCTCTTTCTCACTTCCAGCAACGGGTTCAAACTTCCCGTTAACCAACGTTGTTTCAACGATTTTAATTGCACGGAGATTTCCATTGCCATCGCTTAAAAACTCTTCGGTACTGACAGAAAAGATGCGATTATCTTTTTCTTCGTGAGCGCTCGACACTCGATAAATCATCGGATACGTGGGCCAAGGTTGCGATGCTGGTCGTTCTTCACTCGGCCTTGGCATGATCTCTAACTGCGTAACACTTGCCGCTCCTTGGCGGGTAGAAGTGCCAAGACAATCTGCACCAGTATCGCCGCCACCCAAAATCACGACGTGCTTGCCAGCCACATTAATTGGTGGGGTTTGCACTTCACCCAGTGCCTGCTGATTGCCCCACGGCAAGAACTCCATTGCTTGATAGACGCCAACCAAATCTCGACCAGGAATAGGTAAGTCACGCCATTGAGTGGCACCGATTGCAAGAACAACTGCATCGTATTTCTTGCGAAGGGCAGATCCGGTTAACTCTCCACCTACATCGACGTTGGGGCGAAAACGAGTTCCCTCTTTTTCCATCTGCTCAAGTCTGCGATCAAGGATATGTTTTTCCATTTTAAACTCTGGAATTCCATACCGGAGCAATCCGCCGATTTTGTCGGCACGCTCATAAACGGCAACTGTGTGCCCAGCACGTGTTAACTGTTGCGCGGCGGCAAGACCTGCAGGTCCAGAGCCAATAACTGCAACGGTTTTACCGCTTAAACGATCAGGTATGAGCGGCTTTACATCGCCCATTGCAAAAGCCTCTTCGATTGTTCGAAGCTCAACCTGCTTAATTGTTACGGCATCGCGATTGATGCCAACAACGCATGCTGTTTCACATGGCGCAGGACAAAGGCGGCCAGTGAACTCTGGAAAGTTATTTGTGGCATGAAGGCGATTGATTGCCTCGTGAGTGTCTCCGCGCCAAATCAGATCGTTCCACTCTGGAATTAAATTACCGAGTGGGCAACCAGAGTGGCAGAAAGGAATGCCGCAGTCCATGCAACGTCCAGCTTGTTTTTGCAAATGTTCAAAACTTTGTGGTTCGTACACTTCACGCCAGTCTTGAATGCGTACATCAACTGGCCGGCGAACTGGAGTTTCGCGCGGGGTCGTAATAAAGCCCTTTGGATCAGCCACTAGCTGCAACCTCCATTACAAGTGCGTTTACTGGAAGACCTTCGCGAGTTGCGCGTGCCATCGCCTCAAGAACACGTGCATAATCGCGCGGCATAACAAGTGAAATTCGCGTTACGGCAACTTCCCAATCGACCAGTAACTCTTTGGCAATTTGTGAATCGGTGTTAGTCGCGAAATCAGAGATGATAGTTTTTAAAACACCAAGTTGATCTGTAGGTACGGCGAGAATATCGACCATATCGCCGTTAACTTTGGCGGGATCGAGATCTAAGACAAAGGCTCGCCCACCTGACATTCCAGCGGCAAAGTTTCGACCGGTCTGACCCAGTACGACAACAGTTCCGCCCGTCATATATTCGCAGCCGTGATCGCCAATACCTTCGACAATGGCAGTTGCACCAGAGTTGCGTACGCAAAAACGCTCACCAACGACCCCGCGAATCATGATTTCACCCGAGGTCGCGCCGTAACCGATTACATTGCCGGCGATTACGTTCTCATTAGAGTTAAAAGTAGATGCGGCATCTGGTCGCAGAATTACGCGTCCGCCAGAGATTCCCTTACCAACATAGTCATTTGAATCGCCGAAAAGTCGAATTGTTAAACCTGCAGGAATAAATGCGCCTAGTGACTGACCTGCCGATCCACGCAAAGTAATATCGATAGTCCCATCTGCAAGTCCGGTACCACCGAAAGCGCGTGTGATTTCAGCTCCCAACATTGTTCCAACGGTGCGGTTAACATTTCGAACTGGTAAATCGATTCGGACTAACTCTTTATTCGTCAAAGCCGGTTGAGACAGACGAACGAGTTCGTTATCAAGGGCGGCATCCAGACCATGGTCTTGCTTAGTCGTATTGTGCAAAGCGCTAGTGGTTTCAGGCTGCATAAGAAGTGGTGATAGATCTAAACCACTGGCTTTCCAATGATCTACTGCACGTTTAGTTTCCAGATATTCAACATGACCTATGGCCTCTAGCAATGTTTTGAAGCCCAGAGTTGCCAGAATTTCACGAACTTCTTCGGCAATATATTCAAAGAATGTTTCGACGAATTCAGGTTTACCGCTAAAGCGCGCGCGTAGCTCTGGATTCTGTGTTGCCACACCTACTGGGCACGTATCTAAATGACACACGCGCATCATGACGCAACCAGAGACAACGAGTGGTGCAGTAGCAAAACCGAACTCTTCGGCGCCAAGAAGCGCGGCGATAACCACGTCGCGGCCCGTCTTTAACTGGCCATCGGTTTGGACGACAATTCGATCGCGCAGATTATTAAGAAGTAATGTCTGCTGAGTTTCAGCTAAGCCAAGCTCCCACGGTGCACCGGCGTGCTTTAACGACGTGAGCGGTGACGCACCGGTTCCCCCATCGTGTCCCGAAATCAAAACTACATCGGCATGAGCTTTACTTACTCCCGCCGCAACTGTTCCGACGCCAACTTCAGCGACAAGTTTCACGTGGATACGTGCATTCTTGTTCGCATTCTTTAAGTCGTGAATCAACTGTGCTAAATCTTCAATCGAATAGATGTCATGGTGCGGAGGTGGTGAGATTAGACCAACGCCTGGAGTTGAGTAACGAACTTTTGCAATCCATGGATAGACCTTGTTACCCGGTAATTGGCCGCCTTCTCCAGGTTTAGCACCTTGGGCGACTTTAATTTGAATATCATCGGCGTTAACTAAGTACTCACTTGTGACACCAAAGCGACCGGAGGCAACTTGCTTAATCGCCGATCGCTTTGAATCTCCATTTTCCATAGGTATAAAACGTGTTGGATCTTCGCCACCTTCGCCGGTATTAGATTTTGCGCCTAAGCGGTTCATGGCAATAGCTAAAGTTTCATGCACTTCTTGAGAGACCGAACCGTAGGACATTGCTCCAGTTGAGAATCGTTTTATTATTTCGTGCGCCGACTCAACTTCATCTATCGAGATTGGAGTTCTTTCTTTAAATTCAAAGAGGCCGCGCAGAGTCATCAAACGCGTGCTCTGATCATTTACTCGATTCGTGTAACGTTTGAAAATGTCATATCTCTTGGTTCGGGTTGAATGTTGTAGTGCAAACACGGTCTCTGGATCGAATAAGTGAGGCTCGCCTTCGCGGCGCCATTGATATTCCCCGCCGATAGGTAAGCGCTTAGTTCCTGGTACTTCTCCCCCAGGCGGATATGCGATGTGGTGACGAGCGATTGCCTCTTGCGCAATTACATCAAGGGAGACTCCGCCGAGTCTGGATGTTGTTCCAGTAAAGAACTCATCGATTACTTCGGCACTCAAACCAATGGCTTCAAAGACTTGAGCCCCTGTATAGGAGGCGATAGTGCTAATTCCCATCTTGGACATAACTTTCAAAACGCCTTTGCCAAGGGATTTAATTAAGTTTCGAACTGCTTTCTCAGGTGTAATACCTGTGATAACGCCCTGTAGAACTAAGTCTTCAGCACTCTCCATCGCAAGATATGGGTTGACTGCCGCAGCTCCAAAGCCGATGAGGAGTGCAACATGGTGAACTTCACGCACATCGCCAGCTTCAACTACTAAACCAACTTTGGTGCGCGTCTTTTCGCGAATTAAATGGTGATGCACTGCAGAGGTCAAAAGTAAGGATGGAATCGCTGCCTCTTCAGTATCGGCATCGCGATCGGATAGAACAATGATTCGAGCGCCATCGTTGATAGCTTTTGAGACTTCTAACTTAATCTCATATAAACGTTCGCGAAGTGCATCGCCTTCGTCGGCCACAAAAAAGAGTCCTCGTACAACGTGCGCGCTAAGCCCCGGATGATCGCCATCGGCGTTAACGTGAATTATTTTTGCTAGTTCGTCATTGTCAATGACGGGAAATGCCAATGAGATTTGGCGACATGAAAATGGTCCGGAATCCAGCAAGTTATGTTCTGGACCCATTGAAGTTCCAAGACTTGTAACAAGTTCCTCGCGGATTGCATCTAACGGCGGATTTGTAACTTGGGCGAAAAGTTGTGAAAAATAATCAAAGATAAGACGTGGCTTATTCGAAAGTGCGGCTATCGGGGTATCTGAGCCCATAGAGCCAAGGGCTTCCATTCCGTTTTTAGCCATTGGTGTTATCAGAATTCGAAGCTCTTCTTCGGTGTAGCCGAAAGCACGTTGGCGGCGAACAACGGATGAGTGCGGATAGACAATGTGTTCACGCGCAGGAAGATCGCTTAGTTTGACCATGCCGGCATGTAACCAATCGCCATATGGCGCAGCATTTGCTAGTGAATCCTTAATTTCGCTGTCTTCAATAATGCGCCCAGCTTCGATGTCGACCAAGAACATTTTGCCCGGCTGCAAACGACCCTTTCGAGCAATATTTTCTGGTGCAATATCCAAAACTCCAACTTCTGATGCCAAAACAACGAGACCATCTTTTGTAACCCAATAGCGGGAAGGGCGAAGACCATTTCTATCTAGAACCGCACCTACTTGGTGGCCGTCGGTAAATGTCACACAGGCCGGTCCGTCCCAAGGCTCCATAAGTGATGAATGAAAGGTATAAAAATCGCGGCGCTCTTGCGACATCGATGTGTGATTTTCCCACGCTTCAGGAATCATCATGAGAACTGAATGGGCGAGGGAGCGTCCTCCTAAATAGAGGAGTTCAAGGACTTCATCAAATGATGCCGAGTCACTACCTGACATCTGCACAATAGGAAACAGACGTTTTAAATCCCCTGGGATTAAATCACTCGATAATTGGGACTCACGTGCGCGCATCCAATTTCTATTTCCCTTAACAGTATTGATCTCGCCATTGTGGGCGATAAAGCGATAAGGGTGCGCTAATGGCCAGGAAGGAAAAGTGTTAGTAGAAAATCTTGAGTGCACGAGTGCCAATGGCGAAACAACACGCTCATCACTTAAGTCCGGGAAAAACTCCTCTAACTGCCCCGTTGTTAACATTCCCTTGTAAACAATTGTTTGGGCAGAAAGTGATGGGAAATAAAGAGGAAGTGCATGTTCGGCGCGCTTTCTTAAACAAAAAGCCATACGCTCCAAGACAAGTCCGTTTTCATTCTTAAGGCCACTAACAAAAACTTGTCGAAAATCTGGCATGACTGAAAGTGCGGTTTTTCCTAGAGAGTTTGAATTAATCGGCAAGTCGCGCCAACCCAAAACTTTTAGCCCCTCTTCCTGGGCTATGCGTGCAATCTCTGCTTCGACGCTCGCACCTTTTTCAATGAAGGCGATACCGGTGGCATAAGAGCCCGCAATTGGTAAATCAAAGGTTGTGGTTTCCTGAAAGAAAAGATCAGGGATGCGAATTAGAATTCCTGCGCCATCGCCACTATCTGGTTCGGCGCCCGATGCCCCGCGGTGCTCAAGATTTCGCAAAGCAGTGAGAGCTTTTTCTACAATGTCATGGGTTGGAACTTTATTGAGAGTAGCAACCATCGCAACACCACATGCATCATGTTCTTGAGCAGGGTTATAGAGCCCCTGTGCAGGTGGATAGTTGGAAGGTAATGCCATTGAAGTTGGGCTCCGATTGTCTATGAAAGCTTGCGGGACAACCTTGGCCCTTGCCAGTTAAGAACTAACTAGCGGTGCAAAGAGTAGCAACAAAAACTCACTTGGCTAGCGCCTATATGCCGGCGACATGTGCAATCTGACCGATTCCAGCCGTGATAGCCATGCCCAAACACCCACCAAGAATGACTCTAATGGTTGGAATTAAAACCTTTGAACCCGATGCTCGAGCGCTAATCACACCTGTAAGAACTAAACCAATAAGAGTGAAGCCAACAATGCTCCACGCTTTGGCTCCTAGCGTTGGTGCAAAAGCTCCCACAAATGGAACCAAGCCCCCAACAGTGAAGGCGGTCGCAGATGCGATTGATGCTTGCACTGGACGGGCTTTAGTGTGTGGATGTTGCCCCAGTTCATCTCGCAAATGCGCAGCAAGTGGATCGATTTTATGCATTTCAACGGCAACCGTCTTGGCTAGTTCTGGAGTTAATCCGCGTTTGATATAAATTTCTTGAAGCTCTAAGAGTTCGCCTTCCGGATCTGATGCAAGATGTTGGATCTCAAGAAGTCGGTCGGATTCTTCAACATCATTTTGTGAACGCACTGAAACGTACTCACCTACTGCCATCGACATTGCACCCGCAGTAATTCCCGCCAGACCTGCAGTTACAAGGAAATCATTCTTTCCGGCAGCAACTACGCCAATCATTAATGAGGCCGTTGAAACTAAACCATCATTTGCGCCTAACACGGCAGCGCGTAACCAACCCGCACGATGTGTTCGGTGTTCTAAATTGCGAGCATATACATCTTCGATTGTCATGGCATAGAGACTATCAGCCATCGGCTTTGTTGTTACTCCCGAATTTCAGAAAAGCTATGAGTGCGCCCACTCCAACGATTGCGCCAACCCATACATTGAGCCGAAGACCGAGGAGGTGATGTGCTTCATCGATTCTGATCGATTCGATTCCAATGCGTCCGAGACAGTATCCCGCGATATAGAGTGCGAAAGCCTGTCCGGGTTGAAATCTCTTTCCAATTGCAATTAATAAAATAGCTAGCGCCACAGTCCAGATTGCCTCATACAAAAAAGTCGGATGAAATGTCGTAAATTGCGTGTAGCCGGCAGGTCGATTCGCCAGTGGAATTGATAACGCCCACGGTGCAGTTAGCGGGCGACCAAAGAGTTCAATGTTGAACCAGTTGCCAAAGCGCCCTAACGCTTGAGCAAAGAGAACCCCGGGTGCCAGTGCATCCATAAAATAAGTAAATGCTGGAAGTTCAATCTTCTTGGCAAGGGTTCTGTAACGAAGATATGCAGCATAAGTGCCGAGTGCTATCGCACCCCAAATTCCCAGTCCACCTTGCCAAATTTTCAATGCATCTAGCGGATGGCCACCGCTGCCAAAATAAGCATCAGGTGAAGTGATGACGTGATACATGCGTCCACCGATGATTCCGAATGGAACTGCAGTTATAGCAACTTCAGAGACCACGGACTTGCCGTTAACAGCTACCGACTTGAAGCGCTTATCGCCTAGCCAAATGGCAACGGCAATTCCAGAGATGATGCATAGGGCGTACATGTGAATAGTGAGTGGCCCGACCTTCAACACCGAAAACGTTGGCGAAGGAATCGAGCGAAGCAAAGTTTTATCCGGCCTCTACGGCAAGACGGAACTCAGTTGGATCAAACCCATTTGCTTTGCGAACCCAGAGTTTATTGTTAATAAAAATTGTTGGTGTTCCCGTTACCTTATAAGTTGCCATGGAATCTTCCTGCGTCTTCGCCAGATTTACGTTTGAGCCATTTGTTATACAGTCCGTAAATTTCTTACTAGTGAGTCCTAAATAACTACCAATCTTTATTAAATTAGCATTCGAGTAAAAGCCCGAGTTCTCTAATGCTGGCTGAACTAGATAAATCGCTTTGTGGAAATCTAAGTAGTGGCCTTCATCGGCAGCGCACATGGCGGCATTTGCCGTGCGAATTGACTCATCTCCCAGGAAGGAGAGAACATGAAAGACGACCGTTGCTTTTTTAGTACGCACCAAACTATCGATGTAAGCACCGTTTGCTTCTTCGAAAGTCCTACAAATAGGACACTGAGGGTCTTCCCATAAATCGATTTTTACTGGGCCTCCAGGATTTAGAACTAACCCTGAACCCTGAGTAGGATCTACGGTAGAGGTAACTTGTTGCCCCAATTTATAATCTTTGAGTGCGGCAAAAGAGGCGTTAGCTTTGTTAGATGAACTCATTACGGAAAAAACGACACCAGTGACAACGACAAGAGCGACCATTCCAATTACTAGCCAACGAGTGAAGTTATCGCCACTTTTTGTGGCCTTGGCTTGCTTTGACATTTAGTTCTCCTCATTTGTGGTGGCTGCTTTATCAATAGACAATAATCCGTAAGGGAAAAAGTATAGGTAGAGCGCAGTAATTGCCAAACCTAAATCTCGGGCAATTTCAATTGCATAGTTTCTGTGTACTTGCGCGGCTTTGGAAGGATCTATAGCTCCTCCGCCGCCGAAACATCCGCAATCGATGAGAATGCCTCTAGCCCACACTGAGATTATGGCAGCGATGAATACGACCATGGTTACACCAGCGACAACTGCAGACATTCGTACCGATAGACCGATAATAAGTAGAAATCCGATTGCAATCTCTAACCAAGGCAGGCCATAACCGAGGATATGTGCCATCTGAGTTGGCAGAATTTTATAGGCCGATACGGCACTTGCTGCCTGTGCTGGAACAAATGCCTTTAATCCCCCAGCCGCAATTAGAATCCCGCCGAGAATTAAGCGTCCCACCAAAGTAATCAGATTGCTATTTCGCTCGTTGAAGGCCTTCATGAATCTAGTCTAACTCTGATCGCTAGGGTCAATACCGGCATCGAGGTCTTGCCAAGAATTCCTAGCTCGTGGGGTGCGCTCGTAACGCGAGGAGATTCGAAATTTTCGGCCCGCAAGAATTACTATGGCAAATATCACCAAGGCACTTACCAATACGGTCGCGAGTTTCATTAACCTTATAAATCAATCGGCTTGTGGAAACAAGTGCGCTCACCTGTATGGCAAGCGGCTCCAGTTTGGATGACTTGAAGAAGGATCGTATCTGAGTCACAATCTAACGATATCGATTGAACATCTTGAAAATGTCCCGAGGTTGCACCTTTAATCCAGAGTTCATTTCGACTTCGACTCCAATATGTGGCTCTGCCTGTTTCCATAGTTTGAGTTAGAGCCGCACGATTCATGTAAGCCAACATCAAAACCTCGTGAGTTGTCGAATCTTGAACTATCGCTGGAATGAGAGTTGTAGAATCCTTGAATATCGAATCAGATCCAACATCGACAATCTTCATGGAGTAATTCTGCCTTACTTAATCGAAACGGTGCGCACGGGATAGTTGTGCGAGTCTAAATATCGCTTTACATCCTTAATACGATGGATTCCAAAGTGAAAAACACTCGCCGCAAGAAGGGCATTTGCACCGGCATCAAGGGCGGCGGCAAAATCTTCGAGGGTGCCTGCCCCACCACTAGCGATAAGTGGGACCCTCGTTACGGCACGGACCGCGCTAATCATCCCTATGTCATAACCGGCGCGCGTGCCATCGGCATCCATAGAGTTTAGAAGAATTTCGCCAACGCCGAGTGCGCAAGCTTTTTCAACCCACGCTAGAGCATCAATAGATGTGCCCTCTCGGCCCCCATGCGTTGTCACTTCAAAACCCGATTCGGTGCGAGCCCTGCGGGCATCTACCGAGAGAACCAAAACCTGTGAACCAAATCGATCGGCAATTTCAGCGATGAGTTCGGGTCTAGCGATTGCAGAAGTATTAATTGAAACCTTATCGGCACCTGCACGCAATAAGCGATCGACATCTTGCACCGAACGAATTCCGCCTCCAACAGTCAACGGAATAAAAACCTCCTCTGCGGTGCGTCGAACAATGTCTAAAGTAGTCTCGCGCCCGGAACTGCTTGCTGAAATATCAAGAAAAGTTAGTTCGTCAGCGCCTTCAATGCCATAAAGAGCGGCCATCTCTACTGGATCGCCGGCATCAATTAAATTAGTAAAATTCACGCCCTTAACAACGCGACCGTCGGTTACGTCAAGGCAGGGAATTATTCGGACCGATAAACTCATTGGCTAACCAATTTCAGCGCCTCTTGTACAGTGAATGCTCCGGAGTAAATCGCCTTACCAATAATGGCGCCTTCAATACCGATGGAGGTAAGGGCGGCCAGATTTGCAATATCTTCTAAGTTAGAGATTCCACCACTAGCAATGACGGGTTTGCTTGTTACAGCACAGACAGATTTCAGTAATTCGATATTTGGGCCAGTTAAAGTGCCATCTTTCGTAACGTCGGTTACAACGTAGCGTGCACACCCATCTCGATCTAAGCGTTGGATTGTTTCGAAAAGATCTCCTCCTTCACTCGTCCAACCACGCGCGGCCAATATGTGCCCTCGAACATCTAAACCAACTGCGATTAAATCTCCGTACTTAGAAATAACTTGCGCAGTCCATTCGGGATTTTCTAATGCTGCGGTCCCTAAGTTGATTCGTTTACAGCCAGTTGCGATGGCGCGAGTAAGTGATTCATCATCGCGTATTCCACCTGATAACTCGACGTTGATATCCAGCGCTCCCACAATTTCAGCTAGCAGCGCCGAATTATCACCGCGCCCGAAAGCTGCATCTAAATCGACTAAGTGAATCCATTGCGCTCCAGCGTTTTGAAACTCAAGGGCTACTTCAAGCGGTGCCCCGTAAATACTCTCTTGAGAAAGCTCGCCTTGAACTAAGCGAACTGCACGCCCGTCTTTAACGTCGATTGCCGGTAGAAGTTCTAAGGCTTTCATAGTGATCGCGTCCAATTTTTAATGAGTGCAAGGCCGGCTCCGCCTGATTTTTCCGGGTGAAACTGCGTGGCACTCATGTAGCCATCTTCAACCCCTGCGAGAAATCTTTCTCCATATGTGGTCCAAGTTTGCACGATGCCAACCGGCTCTTTTGCCGCATAAGAGTGCACAAAGTAAAAGGATTCATCGCCAACTCCTGCGAACAGAGTGGATTCACTGGGGGCATCGATGCTGTTCCAACCCATATGCGGCAAAATTGGGGCGTCAATCTCGCTAATAACCCCAGGCCAAATTCCAACACCTTGATGCGGTACCCCTTCTGAATGTTCCACACCAAGTGAAAAAAGAATTTGCATTCCAATACATATCCCCAAAGTTGGTCGCTCGCTCGCAATACGTTCTCTAATTATTCGCGCGCCATCGATGGAGTTCAGACCCTGCATGCATGCAGCAAATGCCCCAACACCGGGAACAACTAACCCATCTGCTTCAATGGCAGTTCGTGCATCTGATGTAACAACTACACTTAGGCCACTCGTTGCAAAGGCGCGCTCTGCTGAACGTAAGTTGCCCGATCCATAGTCAAGAATTGCAATCAAAGAGAGCCCTTGGTTGAAGGAATCCCTGCAACTCGACCATCAAGTGAGACGGCATCACGAAGTGCGCGCGCGACCGCTTTGAACTGAGCTTCAAATACATGGTGGGCATTACGTCCTTCGAGTACACGAATGTGTAGGGCAATATGCGCCTCAGCCACAATTGATTCCCAGATGTGTCTACCTAACGTTGTATCAAAAGTTCCGATGAGTTCTACGATCTCTGGTTGGCGATGAACTAAGTATGGACGTCCCGACAAATCAACTGCGGCCTGAACCAAAACTTCATCGAGCGGAACCATGGAGTCACCAAATCGGCGAATTCCCACTTTATCTCCAAGGGCTTGACGCAGTGCTTGACCAAATGCCAATGAAGTATCTTCAACACTGTGATGTGAATCGACATCGATATCACCCGTTGTCTTAACAGTTAAATCAAATCCGGAGTGTTTACCAAGTTGCGACATCATGTGATCGAAGAAGGGCACACCGGTTGAGACATCTATGACGCCTTGACCATCCAAATTAAGTTCGACTAGGACATGCGACTCTTTAGTCGCTCTCTCGATTCGTGCAGTTCTCATCCGCATCTCTCTTTCTACAGTAGTTCGGTTAAGGCGTTGATAAAGGCGGTATTTTCGGCCTCATTGCCGACACTTACGCGAAGATAAGACGATAATCCCACATCTCGAATGAGAACACCTTTTTCCAGCAATTGAGCCCACAGTTCGGCGGAACTGGCGTCAAAACCCGTGAAAAGTATGAAATTAGCCGCACTTGGCACAGTAGTTAACCCTAAGGATCGCAATGAAACTACGAGCCCTTCGCGGGCCGAAACAAGACGTTCAACATTTCCTAAAAGTTCGCCGCGGAATTCAAGGGCGATAAGCGCGGCAGCCTGCGTGAGTGCACTCAAGTGATACGGCAATCGCACAAGCTTCATTGCATCAACGACTGCGGGATCTGCAACTAAGTATCCAACGCGTGCACCAGCAAATGCAAAGGCTTTACTCATCGTTCGAATTGGAACTACATGCGGAGAATTTTCAAGCAAGGTAATTGCAGATTTCTCGGTCGAAAATTCGGCATAGGCCTCGTCCACAACCAACAGACCGCCGTGCTTACGGACAACTTCGGCCAAAGCTTCAATCTCACCGATGGAGATTGATTCCCCTGTTGGATTATTAGGCGTTGTAATAAATGTCAAAGTAGGTCTGTGTTTAATTATCTGCCTAATTGCTAACTCTACGTTGAATGAAAAGTCTGGGTTTCTTGTCCCATTGATCCATTCAGTGCCAGCTACTTTTGCAATCAGTGGATGCATTGAATAGGAAGGAGTAAAGCCGAGTGCTATCCCACTTCCAAATGCTAAAAAGAGTGACTGAATAATCTCATTGCTGCCATTTGCTGCCCAGATATTATTCATGTTTAGTTGAGTAGAACAACTCTCATTAACATAACTTGCTAATGCTGTGCGAAGCGCTTCGGCATCGCGATCTGGATAGCGATTAAGCGTTGAAGCCGCACTCTCTATCGCTTGAGTAATGGCAGCTTGAAATTTTGGTGATGGCGGATATGGATTCTCATTTGTATTCATTGATGCTTCGGCAGGTAACTGAGGTGCACCGTATGGCGTTAAAGGCTGCAAATCATCACGAAGTGGTAACCACATTGGCCAACTCATTACAAATTCTCCAGACGCGCTGTCATCGCTTGCCCATGAGCCGGTAAATCCTCAGCCGTAGCCAAAGTAACAACCGTAGGAAGAATGTCTAGAAAAGCCTGTTGTCCATACTCAATGAAGTGGACTCCGCGAAGAAAAGTTTGAACCGATAGACCGCTTGAATGGCATGCGCAACCGCCAGTTGGTAGAACATGGTTAGACCCGGCCGAGTAATCACCGAGGGAAACTGGGGAGAATCGTCCGATGAATACTGCACCTGCATTTCGAATCTTGTCGGCATCATCTCGAGCATTGGCTGTTTGTATCTCTAAGTGCTCAGCAGCGTAGGCATTAACTACATCGATGCCTTGACTGATTGAATCCACCAATGCAATTGCCGACTGAACGCCAGATAGCGCCTCTCGAATTCGATCCGAATGCTTAGTGCTTCTGACACGCTCCTTTAACTCCAGAACTACAGCATCTGCCAACTCAGGACTATCGGTAACGAGTATTGCTGCGGCGATAACATCATGTTCTGCTTGGCTTATTAAATCGGCGGCGACATCGGCTGGAACTGCACTCTTATCGGCCAAAATAGCAATTTCAGTAGGTCCAGCCTCTGAATCAATTCCGATCTCACCACGTAAAGCGCGCTTAGCCGCAGCAACGTAAATATTTCCAGGTCCAGTTACAAGATCACATTTTTCGCAAAGACCATCCATGCCATAAGCAAAGAGTGCAATCGCTTGTGCTCCCCCAACTGCGTAAACCTCAGTTATTCCAAGTAGTGCACATGTCGCCAAAATAGTTGGATGCGGAAGTCCGCCAAATTCACTTTGGGGTGGTGAAGCAACTGCGATGGAAGCAACTTTGGCAATTTGAGCAGGAACAACATTCATCATTACGCTGCTGGGATAAACCGCTCTACCCCCAGGAACATACAGCCCCACTCGATCCACGGGAATCCATTTTTCAGCGACGGTTCCGCCATCTACAACGTGGGTTCTCTTTTCGCTTCGGATTTGATCATTGTGGACTTTGCGCACTCGTTCAATAGAGAGTTCAAGGGCGACACGAATCTGCGGGTCAAGTTCTGCAAGGGCGTCGTCCAACGCCGCCTGAGGAACACGAATACTTGGCGGAGTTATGCCATCAAACTCCTGCGCTAATTTAATTAAATCTTCTTCACTTCCATGTTTAACTCGCAGCAAAATAGGTTCAATCAAAAGCATTGCTTCTGCGACATCAAGTGGGGCTCGCGGGAGTTCGGCTTTATAAGAAGCCTTATTCAAGGCTCTTCCGCGGAAATCTACCAAGCGAATCATTGCGCAATTGTAACGGTGCGAGCTTGGCCGTCGGAGCGGAATTAGTGCGCCAGGCTTAGACCAAGCAGTTGGGGCCCAAAATTGATTTCAAATCGGCGCTCAAACTCGGTGAGGCAGTGACCAGAGCATCGATTTTCATATGCGTGTTACTACCGTTGTCATTGATTTGTAGATGAACTTCGCGTTTACCTGGATGGGAGCGGAGGATTTCTTTGATGCGATCAACAATGGGCGGTGTGCACTGTGACATTGGAAGCGAGATGACCAGAGGGCCAGCAGGTCCCATTGAAATATCTGGCATTGTCATTTCAAGGGCGGTAAAGCGAAGCGTATCTTCGCGCCGATCCACTCGACCCCTTACCGTCACAATTCTGTCCTCGGTCAATGACATTGAATATTGGTTGTACGTATTTGCAAAAAAGAGAACTTCTAGTGAACCTTCTAGATCCTCAACGGTTACGACGGCCCATGAGGCCCCTTGGCGTGAAACTTTACGGGTAACGCTCGTAATCAATCCGCCAATAGTTACAATGGATTCACTTTGTGCACCATCATCGACTAACTCGCTAATACTCATATCCGTACTTGCCCGAAGCACGTGTTCGACTCCCAGCAGAGGATGATCAGAGACATAGAGACCGAGCATCTCACGCTCGTAGCTGAGCAACATTGTTTTATCCCATTCGCCCTTTGGAATCTCCAAATCAAGGGTCTCGGCATGACTTATTGAATCGCCGCCAAATAAATCAAACTGCCCAATAGCATCTGCCCGCTTTGTTTCAATCACTGAATCAATTGCCTCTAAATAAATAGACATCAATCCCTTACGGGTAACACTCATCGAACCAAATGCACCGGCTTTGATGAGAGATTCAATAGTTTTCTTATTGCACACTTGTGCATCTACCTTGGCAAGAAAATCACCAAATGATGTAAATCGACCTTTGGTCTCGCGTGCATTCTTAATCGATGCAACGACTCCCTCACCAACATTGCGAATGGCAGCTAAACCAAAACGAATATCAACTCCACGTGGCGTATATTCGGCATCGGATTCATTGATATCGGGCTCTAAAACTTTAATTCCCATGCGGCGACATTCACTCAAGTAAAGCGCCGATTTATCTTTATCATCGCGCACGCTGGTCAAAAGTGCGGCCATGTACTCTGTTGGATAATTAGCCTTTAAGTATCCGGTCCAGTAAGAAACGACACCGTAACCAGCTGAGTGCGCACGGTTAAATGCATAGTCGGAGAACGGGATCAGAACATCCCACAATCTTTTTATCGCAGCGGTTGAATAACCATTGGCTTTCATGCCCGCTTCGAATGGCACGTACTCTTTATCCAAAATATTCTTATCTTTTTTACCCATCGCCTTGCGAAGTAAATCCGCACGACCAAGAGAAAAACCGGCGACTTTTTGAGCAATCGCCATTACCTGCTCCTGATAGACGATTAACCCATATGTATCACCGAGAATGTCTTTTAAAGCGTCCACTAACTCAGGGTGAATTGGCTCAACAGGTTTACGGCCATTCTTACGATCGGCATAGTTATTGTGGGCATTTTCTCCCATTGGACCAGGGCGATAGAGCGCGATAACAGCTGAAATATCTTGAAAAGAATCGGGCGACATAGATCGTAGTAACGCCCGCATTGGGCCGCCATCTAGTTGAAAGACGCCCAGAGTGTCACCGCGCGCAAGAAGCTCATAAGTCTTCTTATCATCAAGGGTTAGATCCTCTAGAACGATATCGATACCTTGGTTTGCTTTGATATTAATAAGTGCATCATCTAAAACTGAAAGGTTTCTAAGTCCAAGAAAATCCATCTTGAGAAGACCGATAGCTTCGCATGCACCCATGTCGAACTGGGTAATGATTGCGCCGTCGGCTTCACGTCGATGAATTGGAATGACGTCCAGTAATGGTTCGCGCGAAAGAATTACGCCGGCGGCATGTACGCCCCATTGACGTTTTAAACCCTCAAGGCCACGGGCGGTGTCGACTACACGCTTAGAGTCTGGATCGGATTCATAGAGCGAGCGGAATTCGCCAGCTTCGCCATATCTATCATCTTTAGGATTAAAAACTCCGCCTAAAGAAATATCTTTACCCATAACTGATGGGGGCAGGGCTTTAGTGAGCTTCTCCCCAACCACATATGGATAACCAAGAACACGCGTTGAATCCTTAATCGCCTGTTTAGATTTAATTGTTCCGTACGTAATGATCTGAGCGACGCGATCTTCGCCATATTTAGTAGTTGCATATCTAATCATTTCGCTGCGTCTGCGCTCGTCAAAGTCCAAATCGATATCAGGCATAGAGATACGTTCAGGATTTAAGAATCGCTCAAATAAAAGTCCGTGTTCGAGCGGATCAAGACCGGTTATGCCAAGGGCATATGCAACCAGTGAACCAGCTGCCGAACCTCGTCCTGGGCCCACGCGAATTCCAACTTTTTTCGCGTGGGCAACTAAATCTGCGACAACTAAAAAGTAACCAGGAAAGCCCATTGCTTCCATAACACCGAGTTCGTAAGCCAGACGGGCTTTGTGCTCAGGCGTTACACGCTCACCCATGCGAGTGATTAGACCGTGCTCTGCCTCTTTCTTAAGCCATGAATCTTCGGTTTCGCCGGCGGGCACGCTAAATTGCGGAAGAAGGTTTTCGCCTTCGCGCAGGGTCACATTGCATCGCTGCGCAATAAGTAATGTGTTGTCACAACTTTCAGGAACCTCTTTGAAGAGCTCACGCATTTGGGCCGCTGTTTTGACGTAAAAACTATCATTGTCGAATTTAAATCGCTTTGGATCTGCCAGAGTAGATCCAGATTGGACGCAGAGAAGCGCTTCATGTGCAGGCGCATCCGACTGCAATGTGTAGTGAAGATCGTTAGTTGCAAGGAGAGGTAAGCCGAGTTCCTTACCCAGCTTTAAAAGACCGGCCTTAACTCGAGTTTCAACCTCGATTCCATGATCCATAATCTCTAAGTAAAAATTGTCTGCACCGAAAATATCGCGAAAATCACTTGCCGCTTTAATCGCCTCTTTATAGGCGCCCATACGTAATCGAGTTTGGACTTCTCCGCCGGGGCAACCAGTTGTAGCAATTAACCCAGTTGAATACTGCGCCAGAATTTCTCGGTCCATACGCGGTTTGTAGTAATACCCTTCAAGGGATGCTAAAGATGAGAGCCGGAAGAGATTGCCTAGGCCAACATTATTTTCGGCCAAAATCGTCATGTGCGTATATGCGCCGCCACCGGATACATCATCCTCGCCACCATCGGCCCACTTGACCCGCTTTTTTTCTAACCGTGATTCGGGTGCTACATATGCCTCGATGCCAATGATTGGTTTAATTCCAGCTTTCTTGGCGCTCTTGTAGAAATCAAAGGCGCCAAAAACATTTCCATGATCGGTCATCGCAATAGCTGGCATTTTCTGCCGAACCGCTTCATCCATTAACTCGCCTACGCGTGCGGCACCGTCGAGCATTGAGTACTCGGTGTGAACGTGAAGGTGAACGAAATTATCAGATGACATAGGTGCTTAAGGCTAATACTTACGGCAAGACAGCATCAGATAGCAACGCCAGTGAGCGTGTGAGATCGCCTGGATATGGCGCGGTGAAGTTGAGTTTGGCGCCAGTAATAGGGTGCGCAAAACGTAGCTCTTTTGCATGTAACCAAGGCCGTGACATTTCAAGGCTTTTGGCAAGAACTGGATCTGCGCCATATGTCGTGTCCCCCACGAGCGGATGATTGAGTGCCGAGAAATGCACGCGTATCTGGTGGGTGCGTCCAGTCTCTAACTCAACTTTCACAAGTGAGACCGCTCTATAGAACTCGATTACCTCATAGTGCGTAATGGATTCCTTGCCTGTTCCAACAACGGCAAAACGATGATCTTCCTTAGGGTGACGATCAATTGGGGCATCGATCGTTCCCGTTGTGGGATCCATATGGCCCTGGATTAATGCATGATAAATCTTTTCAACGGTGCGAGTCCTAAAGGCATCTTTCAAAACCGTGAATGCCCGATCACTCTTTGCAACAATCATGAGGCCGCTAGTTCCAACATCTAATCGATGGACAATTCCTTGACGCTCGGCGGCGCCACTTGTAGAAATAATGTAGCCAGCGGCACTTAATGCACCGACAACCGTTGGTCCAGTCCAGCCAGGACTTGGATGAGCCGCGCAACCTACAGGCTTATTTATTACCACGATGTCATCATCTTCATAAACTATTTCGAGACCTTCAATAGGTGTCAATGGAATTGCAACAGTATTAACCGGAGCTGGGAGAAGTACTTCGATAATCTGTCCAGCGCTAACCCGTTCAGATTTGAGCATTGCTCGACCAGATGTAGTGATATCTCCATCATCGAGCAGCTTTACAACTGACGTGCGCGATAAGCCCAGAACGCGAGTAAGGGCGCTATCTATGCGCTCTCCTGCCACTCCCTCAGGTACAGCAAGTGTTCGCAACTCTCGGTTACTCATAATGTTGAATCCTTTTTTGCAATGGGGGGAATATTACGTACCGATAGGACAACTGACAGTGCAGCAGCAATAACAATTGACGAATCGGCTACATTGAATATAGGCCAATGCGGCAGTTGCATCCAATCGATGACATGTCCACGTAAAAAGCCAGGTTCACGAAAGATGCGATCCATGAGATTTCCCAAAATACCGCCCATGACGAGGCCAAGCACGACTGTCCAGCCCTTGGATGTAATTTGCGGGGTGATGTAAAGGATTCCAATCATTACTGCAAAACTAAACAGTGAGAAAAGTAAGGTGGCACTGGTGGCAAATGAAAATGCAGCTCCGGAGTTGCGAACAAGCGTGAGCTGGAAAAAACTACCTAGGATCTTTACTGGATCGTGATTCGATAGCTGATTTACCGCCCAGGCTTTCGTAGCTAAATCGAGAATCCAGATGAACCAGGCAACACTTAGAAGTGTTCGCCACCTTTGCACTTTTAGCGCCGTTCTTCCTTTTGCTTGCAGAGCATGCACAGTGTTGCACGCGGAAATACTTGTAGGCGAGCCTTTCCAATTGCATTGCCACACTCTTCGCAATATCCGTATCGCTTTGAATCAATTCGGTCCAGAGCGCGCTCCGTTTGTAAAACCATATCGCGGGCGTTAATGACGAGTGACATTTCATGCTCACGTTCGAAAGTTTTAGTACCGGCATCGGCCTGGTCATCGCCGGCGCCTTCGCCAGATTCTTGAATCAGCGAATCCATTTCCTTCTCAACAATTGCCAACTCTTGGCGCAATCGATCAAGTTCTTTGGAGATTTCAGTACGAATCGTTTTCAATTCTGCCGCTGTCCAAGGAATCTCTGATTCACTAACAACAATCGGAGTTGGCGCACTTTTTATTGGTTTAAGCGGTGCAACTTTTTTTGCACTCTTGGTAGGACGAGGTGGGGGTGGCATTACAAGTCGGCGCTCTTGAATAACGGGAGCCACAACTGGCGCACTTACGGTTGAGACTGACACGGTCTGTGATTTTTCATCAACAGTCAGAGTTGTCTTTGTAGCAGTCGCTTTCGCACCGGCCTTCTTCACCGGAATACTCTTTACTGCACTCTTTTTCGCAACGGCCTTTTTAACTGCGGGCTTCTTGGCGATGGCTTTTTTAACGGCGGCTTTTTTAGCCACTGGAGCTTTGGCGCTCTTGGTTAAGGCCTTTTTTGCAGGAGCCTTTTTGGGAAGAGCTTTCTTAACAGGCTTCTTGGGCATGACGCGAACCTTATGCCGATGCACTATGTATATCAACTGCGCCACGGACAATTTTGATCACTTCCATGGCCTAGACTGTGAGCACTAACTAAAGATGGGCGTTGACGGGGCTATCACCTCACGAGTTCGTCGGAAGAAGTGAGTGAAAACTCATCTAGAACCGGCCTTAGTTGGTAGTTAAGTGGCGTGAATTTCACGCAAGGTGGGTGGTACCGCGAATCCTGCGACAGCAGTTTTCGTCCCTCCAGAGTTCACTCAATCTCGGAGGTTTTTCTATAATGTCATTTCGTGCAATCTCAGCTGCCGTTGATTTGCCTGCCGTTGAACATGAGATTTTAACTTTCTGGGAAACAAACGAAATTTTCCACAAGTCTGTCGAAGCCCGTTCAGCGGCCGAGCCTTGGACATTCTATGAAGGCCCACCCACTGCCAATGGAATGCCAGGAACACACCATATTGAAGCTCGCGTGTTTAAAGATGTGTTTCCGCGCTTTCAAACAATGAAGGGACGTCATGTAACCCGTAAAGCTGGATGGGATTGCCATGGGCTTCCAGTGGAGATTGCCGTTGAAAAAGAGTTGGGCTTTGCCGGCAAAGGCGATATCGAAAAATTTGGTGTGGCCGCTTTCAATGATAAATGCCGTGAATCGGTGCAACGCCACGTAGGAGCTTTCAGCGATATGACTCATCGCATGGGATTTTGGGTGGATTTTGATGAGGCATATTGGACCATGTCACCGGAGTATGTTGAAAGTGTTTGGTGGTCCTTGAAAGAGATTTGGAAAAAGGGCTTACTCGTTCAGGATCATCGCGTAGCTCCATATTGTCCGCGTTGTGGAACGGGATTATCTGATCATGAGTTAGCACAGGGTTATGAAACGGTAACTGATCCATCTGTCTATGTTCGCTTCCCCGTCACTTCTGGAGAACTCGCCGAACTCAACGCCAGTCTTCTCGTGTGGACTACAACGCCTTGGACGCTAGTTTCAAATACGGCGATCGCGGTTAATCCAGATGTTGACTACGTAGCTGTAGAAGTCACGGTTGAAGAAAAGACCGAGGTTCTAATCGTTGCCGAAGCACTCATTGAAAGCGTAAAAGGTGAGCGCACAATTCTTAAGAAAATTCTTGGCAAAAACTTAGAGCACACTACATATAAGCGTCCATTTGATTACGTTGAGATTCCCAATGCTCACTACGTTGTTCTTGCAGATTACGTGACAACTGAGGATGGAACTGGACTTGTCCATCAATCTCCAGCCTTTGGCGCCGATGACTTAGCAGTATGTCGGGCTTATGGTCTACCTGTCGTAAATCCAATCGCCCCCGATGGAACTTTCCTCCCCGAGGTCACCGTTGTTGGTGGCATGTTCTTCAAAGATTCCGACAAAGTTCTAGTCAAAGAGTTAAAAGCAAGTGGCGCACTTTATAAGCACCAACAATATGAGCACTCATACCCACACTGCTGGCGCTGCCACACCGCACTCATGTATTACGCGCAGCCTTCTTGGTATATCCGTACAACATCGATTAAGGATGCCCTGCTGCGCGAAAATGCTGCGACCGATTGGCACCCAGAGACCATTAAAGATGGACGCTATGGCGATTGGCTCAATAACAATATCGACTGGGCCCTTTCACGCAATCGCTATTGGGGAACTCCCCTACCGATTTGGCGCTGTGAAAATAAGCACGAAGTCTGCGTCGATTCGCTCAAAGAGCTAGGAACGTTAGCTGGACAAGAACTATCCAACCTCGATCCACACCGTCCCTTTGTTGACGACATTACTCTGCCTTGCCAAGAGTGCTCCTCCACTATGGTGCGAGTGCCTGAAGTAATTGACTGTTGGTATGACTCTGGAGCTATGCCCTTTGCCCAGTGGGGTTATCCGCACGTTGAGGGTTCGGTTGAAAAGTTCAAAGAGTCCTATCCCGCCGATTTCATCTGCGAAGCCATCGACCAAACGCGTGGATGGTTCTATACATTAATGACAATTGGAACTCTAGTCTTTGATGAATCTTCCTATAAAACAGTTCTATGTCTTGGCCATATTTTAGATAAAGATGGTCGCAAGATGAGCAAGCACGTAGGAAATGTTTTAGAACCTATGGCGCTTATGGAACAACATGGCGCCGATGCAGTGCGTTGGTACATGCTGGCCGCGGGCTCTCCTTGGGCCGCCCGTCGCGTAGGTCATGAAGCGATCAATGAAGTTGTACGAAAGACTTTATTAACGTATTGGAACACAGTTTCGTTCCACGCGCTCTACGCCAAAGCTTCACAATTCGAATTGAGTCAAAGCCCATTACTAGCCGATCGTCCTTTGATGGATCGATGGATAATCTCTGAATTGAACTTATTAATTAGTGAAGTTGATAAGGCATTGACTGGCTTTGACTCACAAATTGCTGGCCGCGCACTTGCCGGATTCATTGATGATCTATCTAACTGGTATGTCCGACGCTCGAGACGACGTTTTTGGGATGGCGATGTTGCCGCAATGGCAACGCTACATGAATGTTTGGTAACGCTGACTCAGCTTTTGGCACCAATGGTTCCATTTATCACCGAACAAGTGTGGCAACTCCTTGTTCGTCCGACGGACCCGAGTGCGCAGCTATCAGTTCACTTAACTGACTTCCCAGTTGTTGACTCAACGGCCGTTAATGCCGAGCTTGGCCAGCAAGTTGCATTAACGCGCCGCATCGTTGAACTTGGGCGGGCATCCCGCGCAGAATCTGGAATTAAGATTCGCCAACCTTTGGGTCGCGCCCTTATTGCAGCAAGTGGTTGGGGATCGCTTCCAGTTCAAATGCGCGAACAGATTGCCGATGAGCTCAATGTAATGACTTTAGAAGATATTGCTAACGCCGATGGCGATTTAGTAGACATTTCAATTAAGGCCAACTTTAAAACCCTAGGCGCACGATTTGGTGGAGCGGTCCAAGAGATCGCCAAAGCTATTGCTGCAAGCGACGCCACCTCCCTCGTAAAGACACTTCGAGTTTCTGGGGCCACAAACATTGGCGAGTGGGAAATCACCTTAGATGACTTAGTAGTCACTGAAGTTCCAAAAACCGGTTGGATGGTTGCATCCCACGACGGAGAAAGTGTCGCACTCGATCTAGAGCTAACGCCTAGCTTAATTTTGGCCGGCCATGCACGTGAGGTTATTCGATTCATTCAAGAGCGCAGAAAGAGTGATGGTTTTGATATCTCTGACCGAATTAACATCTCATGGAACGCAACGGCTGAAATAACCGAAGCTATCGAGAGCGACTTAGTTCATATTCAAGATGAAGTTTTGGCAATCTCAATGGCTCGCAACGAGGCGATGGAGTTTAGTGACAGTGAAATCGGTTTAGCTGTAGAGCTAACTAAAGCCCTCTAACAAAACCCATCAGAAGTTGCACGCCGAAAAAAAGTACAATAAAACTCATATCTAAACTAACTGCGCCTAAACGAAGGGGCGGAATAAACCGTCCCACAAAGCGCATTGGTCGATCAGTGATGGCATAAACCGCTTCAACAAAATAGAGCGAGATTCCGCTTGGCTTCCAATTTCGGGCAAACATGCGAATGTAGTCAAGAATTAAGCGCCCAAGCAGCGCCAAAAGAAAGAGTTGGAGAATGCCAGCGAGTAACGAACCGATCCTCATAAACTAATCAGCTCTGATTAAAGAAACTTGCTTGCGCTGCAGCTGATTTGTCTTCAGAACTCACTTGAAGATTTGCAGGAGAGATTAGGAAAACCTTTTTAGTAACCCGTTCAATTGTTCCATGTAGACCGAAAGCTAGACCACTTGCAAAGTCAACAAGGCGCTTGTGTTCAGACTCATCCATGTCAGTCAAATTGATGATGACTGGATTACCTTCGCGAAAGTGCTCGCCAATCGTACGAGCCTCGTTATAAAAACGAGGATGTAAAGTAATGATGCGATCTAAGACTGGAAGATCTAGTTGAGGCGCAACTTCTACTGTCGATGTTATTACTGACGAGACATTGCGAGCTGGACGCGCTTTAATGCGAACATCATTGGACATTGGAACCGCCGGTACCGATGAACTCACAGGAGTATCGAACTCTGGGTCATCCATCAACCCTAAATAATTTGCGACGCGCTTAATTGCATTAGCCATGTGTTAACGGTACCTGTCTGACTACCTAGAACCGAGGATTTGGCTACCAATACGCAGATGTGTCGCACCGTATGCGATTGCAATTTCAAAATCTCCGCTCATCCCGGCCGACAGTGCTCGGGCCCCTGGGAAGTTTTTGAGAAAAGCCGATTGCGCCACCGCTAGTTGCGAAAAGGCTTCCTCAGGGTTGCTGGCCAGTGGCGCAACGGCCATTAGCCCTGCGAGTTTATGAATCGGACTATTCTCAATTGCATCGGCTAATGGATATAGGTTTTCAATGCTAGCTCCCCCGCGATGCTCCGTGCCATCGAGATTGACTTGTAAAAATATTTCGAGAGGATGCGTTGCAACCTTTTCAATAATGTGAAAATGGCTCACATCATCAAGTGAGTGAATTACATGAGCCCACGAACATATCGATTTCAACTTATTGCTTTGAATTTGGCCTTGAAAGTGCCACGTGCCAGGCACTGCCGCGGCTTTCGGTGCCGCATCACCATCACGATTTTCGCCAAAGTCGTTGATTCCTAGAGTTTTGAGAATTTCGACATCGCTAATCGGAAATGTCTTAGTTACTGCAATGAGAAGAATCTCGTTGGAATCTCTTCTCGCCTTGGTTGCCGCCATTGCAATTCGCTCGCGTACATCGCGCAAATTTGCTTCAATCATTTCGTGACGATTCATAGCCAGATGACTCCAGCGCTGCGGCCCGTTATGTTGTGGCGGCGGTAGGAAAAATACTCCGAATCTTCCAAAGTGCAGATCGTGGATGCCTCGTAGGTAACACCTTCAGCGACTAAATCTGCGATTAGAGCTTTAGGTAGATCTAATGCAGCAGTGGCATCATGAGTAAGGGCAAAGGCGGCTGGATGAGATGCAAGGACTTGATCTGCCAGCGCCTCTGGAACTTCATAACACCGCCCACATATAGATGGACCAAGCTGCGCGTGAATGTCGAGCGCACCTAATTGGCGCATCTGATGAATAACTTTCATTGCAATTCCATTTACTAACCCGGCACGTCCAACGTGTACGGCTGCGACTACACCTGATGATGACAAGAGCAATGGAATGCAATCGGCAACTAAAACTCCGAGAGCTAAACCCGGAGTTGTCGTGATGAGAGCGTCGCACGTTGGATCGTTCTCAATTGGAGAGCTGACTATTTCAAATGAATCACTATGAGTTTGATTCATGAATTGCACTGCCCCAGTTATTGGTACGAGCAGGGCGCGATTATCAAGGACAACATCGCGGTCATCGCCAACATGAAGCGCTAAATTCATAGACTCAAACGGCGCAAGGCTTAAGCCTCCACGCCGATTCGTAAAAATCGCTGGCAAAATCCCCTACTTCATGAAGTCAGGGACGTCGATCTCATCCTCAGAGACGAGCTCTTCGAAAGTAACGCGCCTGCGCGGGGTTGGATCATCACCGAGTTCAAGGGCCACTGACAAAGGATCATTTGAGGCGATGGGGTCGGCTTGGCCGCCCAACGTTGAAGCATCAATGATTGGAGTTGAAACCCGCTTAGGCTCTCCCCCTTCAAATCCGGCAGCTACGACAGTAATTCGAACTTCATCACCAAGAGCGTCATCGATCGTTGTTCCAAAGATGAATTTCGCATTGGGATGAACTGCCGATTGCACTAACTCGCAGGCCTCATTAACTTCAAAGAGTCCCAAATCAGATCCGCCGGAAATTGAAAGTAGAACTCCCATTGCGCCATCAATCGAGGCCTCAAGAAGCGGGGAAGAAATTGCAAGTTCAGCGGCGCGCAAAGCTCGGTTTTCACCGCGCGCAGAACCAATGCCCATCAGTGCAGATCCGGCGCCGGCCATAACAGCCTGTACATCGGCAAAGTCGAGGTTAATTAATCCTGGTTGAGTAATAATCTCGGTAATCCCTTGTACGCCTGAAAGCAAAACTTGATCGGCGCTCTTGAAAGCATCAGCTAAAGTAATTGTTCGATCCGAAATTGCCAGTAACCGATCATTAGGTATAACAATTAACGTATCTACTTCGTTACGCAAAGCTTCAATTCCAGCATCGGCTTGAGTTGCACGGAGTTTTGCTTCAAAAGAAAATGGTCGAGTTACGACACCGATTGTTAACGCACCGAGATCTTTAGCAATTTTTGCAACAATCGGAGCAGCACCTGTTCCAGTTCCGCCACCTTCGCCAGCGGTTACGAAAACCATGTCGGCTCCGCGAAGAATCTCTTCAATATCTTCTACGTGATCGAGAGCTGCAGCTCGTCCTTTTTCAGGATCCATGCCGGCACCAAGACCGCGCGTTGTCTTACGTCCGATATCTAATTTAACATCGGCATCGCTCATTAATAAATGTTGGGCATCGGTATTGATTGCAATAAATTCGACGCCCTTTAATCCAACATCAATCATGCGATTAATAGCATTTACTCCACCGCCACCAATACCTACAACTTTGATGACTGCCAAATAATTTTGCGGTGAAGCCACGTTTCTCCTCCTTGCGAACTATAAACCTCAACTTGAGCCTTATAATTCAAGCTTATTTAATAAGGTGAAAGTAAAGTGCTAGCGCCCCTTAAGCAAACACCAACCCAAATTATTTTTTTCGTGTCGAAAAATCTATTTTACAATCGGTGCGTGAGGAGCTGAGAGATCTAACTGATGGATTTTAGAATTTTCCGCTCTTGCTATTAAAGCCTTATAAACCGTGGATTTTAAAGCATTGTCTTGGCTGCTTCCCCAAACAACTTCAATAACATGTCCAGTTGCTTGCATCTGCAAGGTGTACATCTCGCCGTTTCCTACTTTTACTAACTGGACAGAACTGGCAATCTCTTGAGGCAATGCCGAAAAGAAAGCCGCCGCAGTTATAGCCGAATCAATCGAGGGTGCTTGAATGCGAGGCAGGCCCTTTGTACTTTGGTTTGTAATCGCAAAACTAACGCCATCCTTATCGATTGCGCGGTTGTTAAATATTGCAATTGGCAACCGCTCGGTAATGGTGATCGTGATTTTTCCATTAATCCAATTTCTTGATACTTCGGCACGTTGAACCCAGTCAAGTTTTTCATACTCTTTAGCTACTGCCCGTGGCTCTATCCGAGCTAATCTCTCTCCCGGTTTAATCGTCGTTGAAAGGTATGTACCGGTGCCCTTTATTTCAACTGAGCTGACCGTCAAAAGATTGGACCAACCTAATGCATAGGCCGCTAAAGCAAATACGATTAAAGTGAGGGCAATAACAAGTCGACGTTTTTTCATTTATTCAAAGCGTCGAATTAGACCATCGACGATGATGGGAGCAAGAGAACTCACGTCACCAGCACCTAAGGTAATGATGACATCGCCCGGTTCTGCCGACTCGATGATGCTATCTGCGACCTCGATGAAGTTGGGTCGGTATTCACCTTTCTCCATTAAATCAGTAATCAAGCCCGAACTAACGCCTGGGATAGGTTTTTCACTTGCTGCATAAATTTCCAACACAATTACGCGATCTGCTAACGAGAGAGATTGTGCAAAACCTTTGGCGAAAGCTACCGTGCGCGAATAGCGATGGGGTTGAAAAATTACAATCAAGCGGCCATCCCCAGCAAATCTACGTGCGGCTCGCAGTGTGACATCAATTTCAGTTGGGTGATGTCCGTAGTCATCGATAACTCGAATCCCATGCACACTCCCCTTTAACTCAAATCGGCGGCCTGTGCCGCGATAAGTGGCCAAACCTTGCAAAAGGTCGGGCGCGCTAAAACCAAGTTCTATTCCAGTTGCAAGTACGGCAGCGGCATTGAGCAAGTTGTGATGACCAGGAACTTGCAACTCAATTAAGCCGATATTTTTGCCGTGCCAAATCGCGCGTGCGCGAGAGCCCATTGCTAAGAGTTCAATCGAGTCAATAACTAAGTCGCTGCCTTCGCTTATTCCATATGAAATGCAATTCAATTGACCCATCGATGCGGCTAAATCGCTAGCCCCAGCATCATCGGCACAAAAAGTTAAAAATCCGTCGAGATTAATCGTCTCGGCAAAGGCGCGAAATGCCGCTTCAACTGCCGCGGGAGTTGGAAAGTAGTCAACATGATCATGTTCAATATTTGTCACAATAGCGGCGAATGGGTGATATTCAATAAAAGATCCATCGGATTCGTCGGCCTCTGCGACAAAAATTGAACCGGTTCCGTGATGGGCATTTGATCCCGAGGCTGTAATGGTCCCCCCGATAGCAAAAGAGGGATCGGCGCCACAAGCCTGGAGGGCAACTGCCAACATCGAAGACGTTGTAGTTTTCCCGTGCGTTCCAGCAACTGCAATGCTCTTTGACTCTGACATTAAAATCGAAAGTGCTGCCGCCCGAGTTAAAACGTTAATCCCGAGTTCGCGCGCCCGCTCTAACTCGGGATTGCTCGCGGAAATCGCCGTTGAATAGACAACAAGGTCTGCGCCATCTACGTTACTGGCCGAATGTGAAGTTGCAATTCTCGCGCCAAGTGCGACTAAAGCATTTACTACCGAAGAGTCTTTTGCATCTGAGCCAGTGACTTCTATCGAATTCGAGAGTGCAATTCGAGCTAAGCCACTCATCCCAGCTCCGCCAATGCCGATGAAGTGCACTCGCTTTCCAACGAGGGATTTTAAAGTTGGCCTCATCGATTTGACATCGCAAATTCACCATAGGCAACAATCTTTGCGGCGGCATTGAGATCAACGTCGGAGCCGTCCATGGGTGCATTCGCAGAACTCTTTAAAAGCGCGTCAATGTGTAAAGTTAAATACTTAGCATTGAAAGCCCTCTGCTCAATTATCTCTGCGCGTCCATCTGCAAGAAGGCTTCGAGCATTGAAGAACTGCTCGCCATTTCCAATTGGTAGAGGCACGAAAAGAGCGTAACGCCCAAGGGCGCGAAATTCGCTGCACGTTACTGCGCCACTACGAGCAATGATGAGATCACTTGCTAAATAGGCATCTGCCATATCATCAACGTAGGCAACGGGGCGGTAGGAGGATGTAGCGTGCGGAAGCGCATTACCCCGTCCAAGTGAGTGCAGAATCGAAACTCCCTTTTCTGACAGTGGTTCGATTGCACCCGCTACGGCGTTATTGATTGCTACCGAGCCCTGAGATCCGCCCATAATAAAAACTAAAGGCGCACCTACATCAAAACCTAATCTCCGCTTAGCTTCAAGCCGTGCCACCTCAAAACGTCCCTCCGATTGCGCGAAGGCATGTGCAACATCTGATCGAAGTGGCAGGCCAGTGATCCGGGCACCTCTGAATTCGCGTGAATCGACAAGATGGGCAACTGCCAAATAAGGAGTCATCAACGCACCCAAACGATTAGCCCACCCGGGCTTAGCATTCGCCTCATGAATGAGGATCGGTACTCCCGTCAGTCGCGCTGCGAGGTAGGCCGGAGCACTCACATAGCCCCCGAAGCCAATCAGTAAATCTGCATCTTTGAGAACAACTCGTGCAGACGATACTGCTTGAAATAAATCAGTTGGAACGCGTAGCCACGTTGCTGACGGAGTTCGAGAGATAGATACTTTTGGAATATGTGCAAGCGTAAATCCCGCCGATGGAACGAGTTTATTTTCTAAACCTGATTTAGTGCCAAGAAAAACAATGGTGTCTTCAGGGTGAGCATCTCGCCAGGCGCGCGCTACCGCTAGGGCTGGCTCGACATGTCCGGCCGTTCCTCCACCAGCTAAAACTATCGTAGCCATTTTAATTCACTTTTCTTTAACTCGGCAAAGATCTCTGGATCACGACGCGCAGCACCAATCACAAAACCAATTCCCATATATGTCGCTACGAGAGCTGAACCACCATAAGAGACAAGCGGCAATGTAACTCCGACAACGGGTAGAACGCTTAAAGCAGAGCCGACATTTAGAATTGTTTGAATTGCTATCCAACAACCGATACCGGAGCTCACATATCGAACCATTGGATCTTTTGCGCGCAAAGCAATCTTAAAAATTGCAAATAAGAGAATGCAGAGAAGCGCCAAAGTCGCGAGTGTTCCAAATAGACCCAACTCTTCGCCGATGACCGAAAAAATAAAATCGGTATGCGCTTCAGCTAAGTTGCCCCACTTTTGCCTACTGGCGCCGAGACCAACGCCGAAAAGCCCACCACTAGCTATTCCTAGAAGGCTGTGTGCAGGTTGCCAACCAACATTTTTATATTGACCGGCAGCAAATGGATCGAGAAAGACCGAAAAGCGAAGTAAACGATATGGAGCCGAGATTATGAGCGCTGCAATTCCGGCAAAGCCAACTCCTATAACCGAGGCAAAGACTCCCAAACGAACCCCAGAGACCCATAGGAGGCCGGCCAGAATAAAAGCGAAAACCGAAGCAGTTCCCAAATCCTGACCGTATAGAACTAAGAAAAGGCATACGGCAAATGCAGGCGCAATCTGTGTAATGACATTGACTGAGACCGCCGAACTTCCTTCGCGCTTAGCTAAAATAAAGCCGGCCCACAAAATCATTAAAAATTTAGCAACCTCGCTAGGTTGAATATCGATGAAACCAAGGCTAATCCAGTTGTGATTGCCATTAACACTTTTTCCAATGATTTGAACAATGGCTAACATGCCAATTGAAAGCATTACGCTAAATTGTGCAATTACTTTCCAGCGCGCAAGAGAAAACCTTGATAGCACCCATGCCATGGGAATAGATAACATCAAAAAAATTATCTGGCGTAACACAATGGCATAGGCAGAGCCTTTAGATTCAAGCGAGTGAATCGATGAGGCTGAAAAAACCATAATGACGCCTAGAAGGCTTAAACTCAACGTGCTCACTAATAGCATGTAATAAAGATTGACTGGCTTTGTAAAAAAATTGGCGCGAGCTTCACTTTTCATGAGCAACCAATTTCTTAACGGCTTTTGCAAAGCGATCACCACGGTCGGCATATGAAATAAATTGATCCATCGATGCGCAAGCAGGTGCCATCAAAACGGTATCCCCCGGAGCAGCAAAACTAGCTGCAGCCTTGACTACTTCCTCCATGAGCGCATTCGATGCCCCACCTTTGATGTAATCGGCATCAACTTTAACGACGGGTGTTGCAGGTGAGTGACGCAAGAAGGCCGCTTCAATGAGGTCTCGATCGTTGCCAATCAAAATGGCCGCTTTAATTCGCGCTTTAGTGCGCGCTACTAAAGCGTTCATATCGGCCCCTTTAGCTAAACCGCCTGCAATCCACACGACTGATAAGTGCGACATGAGCGATGCTGCTGCGGCGTGAGGGTTGGTCGCTTTCGAGTCATCTATCCAAGCAATCCCATCGGCTTCATAAATCTTTTCAATGCGGTGTCGACCGGGATGAAAGTCAATGAGGGCGTTTTGAATATCGCTATAAGGGACGCCTACCGTGAGTGCCAAGCCAGCAGCGGCAAGAGCATTAGAAACACTGTGGGGCAAAGTCGGTTGAATATCATTGATTGAAGCAATCATGGCCGCTTCTTGCGTATCTGGGACAAAGGCTCTATCAACTAAGAGATCCTCCACAACTCCAAGCTCTCCTGGTGAAGGGGTGCTTAGTGAAAAGAAGATTTTTCGACCCTTCCAATTATTCGCACGCTTAACAATCTCGCCATCGTCGCTATTTAGAAGTGCTACCTCGGCGCGGTTTAAAATTGAAAACTTCGCTGCGCAATATGCCTCGAAACTTCCATGCCAATCCAAATGGTCATCTGCAATGTTTAAGATTGCAACACTTTTAAAGCAGGCATCTTTCAACCAATGCAGTTGAAATGATGAAAGTTCAAGAACTAAATAATCAAAGCCATCCGGATGGATAACTGCATCAATTACCGTATCCCCCACATTGCCACACGCAATAGCCTTATAACCTGCGCGTTGTAACATTGCCGCGGTCATTTCAACGGTCGTTGTCTTTCCATTAGTACCGGTTAGCGCCAACCACTTTTGACCAGGAGAGATTTCTTGAGCAATACTCCAAGCAATATCTACTTCATTAAGGATTTCAATTCCAGCTGTAACTGCTGCACGCAAAAGTCGATGGCTCTCATTCCAGCCAGGAGAAACGACAACTGCGGCAAAATCACTCATTTGAACGGCATCTGGAGTCAGAACTCTAAAATCGCTCGTCGCCCTCGGATTGTCATCGACCATGCTAATAATTGCACCGCGCGCATTGAGCGCCTTAGCTACCGAGTTACCGGTTACGCCTGCACCGAGTACAAGAACTGGTTGTGCGTGAAAATCAAATGACATTTCTAACTACTTAACAATCCATTGTGTATAGAAGAGACCCAGACCAAGGGCAACCGATAGCCCAGCAATGATCCAAAATCTAATAACGATAATGACTTCGCCCCAGCCCAAAAGTTCAAAGTGATGCTGCAATGGCGCCATTTTAAAGACCCTTTTACCGCCACTGATTTTGAAATACAAAGTTTGAATTACTACGGACATTGTAATAATGACGAAAAGCCCACCAAGGGGAATCAGTAATAGCTGCACACGAAGCGTTGCAGCTAATCCAGCAAGTGCGCCACCTAAAGCTAGCGATCCGGTATCGCCCATAAATATTTTTGCTGGTGACGCATTCCACCAGAGAAAACCTGTACACGAACCGGCAAATGCTGCGGCTAATACCGCCAAGTCCAGTGGGTCTCGCACTTGATAACATCCAATTCCTGGAGTTACTGCGCAACCTTGACCGAACTCCCACACACCTATCAAAACAAAAGCTAGAAAAGTCATTACAGATGCACCTGTTGCAAGGCCATCTAAACCATCGGTCAGATTTACGCCGTTGCTGGCAGAGAGCACCATAAAAGCTACCCAAATAATGGTAACTATCGGACCAAGGTATAACGCGGTATCGCGAACACCCGATAAATAATAGGAAATGGGCGTTAAGGATAAGGAATCAGCAAATCTAACTCCAAGTAGAGCAAAGATCGCAGCCACAGTGGCTTGACCAAAGAGTTTCTGCTTGCCAGTTAGCCCTAAAGACTTTTGACGTGAAACTTTTAGCCAGTCATCAATAAAGCCGAGAGCACCAAGTGCGATTACTAAACCTACAACCAAAATTGCAGATACCGTAAACGGTTTTTGCATCAGCAAGTGCGCCAATAAATATCCCATCAGCGCAGCTGCGATAAGAATGATGCCACCCATGGTCGGCGTTCCCCGCTTTGTATGGTGACTGCTTGGTCCATCATCACGAATTATTTGGCCATAGCCTTTTTTTGCCAGAATTTTTATAAGTCCGCGGGTTCCTAAGAGTGAAACTAGAAGGGCAAATGCTCCAGCAATGAGGATCTCTTTCATTGATCAGATCCCTCTCGAGTAGTCCAGCGTTTTTGAATCTCTTCGGCTAAAACTTCAAATCTCTCAGCCCGAGAGGCTTTCACTAGAACAACATCTCCGGGAGCAATATGATTAACAAAATCGGCGGCTTCGGCGATAGTTCCTACATGGTGGTACTGCATGGGGCCGACTCCAGATCCATATTCAGGTGCGTTAACAATGACTGCATGATCGATACCTATCTCGGATGCAAGGGTGCCAATATCTGCGCTAGCCGAGGCTCCTGACTCGCCGAGTTCATGCATTTTTCCTAAGAAGGCCCATGACTCTCCCCCACGTTCTTGCGCAAAAAAGGCCAGACTGCGAAGGGCGGCAGCCATTGATGCTGGATTGGCGTTGTACGAATCATTAATGATGAGCAGATCCTCAAGTTCGGTTAACTCCATACGCCATTTGCTAGATATTTCAGCAGTAGATAACGAACTTGCGATCAGTTCTAACGGCAGCGAAAGTGCCGTCCCAACTGCTGCTGCTGCAAGGGCATTTGATACTTGGTGCGCACCGACTAATCGCATTCCTACTGCATCTCGACCGGCTTTAGTAACTAAATCAAAATGTGGTCGGCCCTCTCTAATTTCAACATCGGCGGCACGAACATCAACGCTATTTTTTTCACCAAAAGTTATAACTGTGCCCGCATGAAGTTTAGACATGGCCGGTGTGAATTCATCATACGTGCCGAGAATCGCAATATCTTTTTCACCAAGAGATGCAATCATCTCGCCCTTAGTCTCTGCGATAGCTTCCTGTGAACCAAATTCGCCCAAGTGCGCGGTACCCACACATAAGACAACGCCAATATTAGGTCGTGCGATATTGCACAGCCGAGTGATATCGCCCTTATGTCGTGCGCCCATTTCCAGAATACAAAAACGGGTTCGTTCATCACATTCCAATAGCGTAATTGGCAACCCCAAGTCATTGTTGAATGAGCCCATGGGTGCAACAGTTGGCCCGACGGCCTCCAACATATGTCTCAATAAGTCCTTAGTACTTGTTTTACCCTGTGATCCGGTAATCGCAATAACCGTTAAATTTTCTAATCTCGTTCTAACAAACGCTGCCACAATCGATAAGGCAGAGATAACATCGTCGACGACGATACAAGGTCCGTCAATTACTCGTGTGGTTAGTGAAAAAACAGAGCCGGAACGGTATGCCTGTGCAGCAAATTCATGACCGTCACTATTGTCGCCCTCAAGGGCTAAGAAGAAACTACCTGGCGTGGCCAAACGCGAATCGAAAACGGGAGGTTTATAAACTAATAGATCGCGATCACAACGGAGCTCTCCCCCAACAAGCAACGCAATCTCTCCCGCAGTTAAAGTAATCATTCTTTCGCCTCAATCGCTTTAGCTAACTCGATGCGATCATCAAATTCATGAATCGTTCCTGCAACCTCTTGTCCCTTTTCATGTCCCTTTCCTAAGACAATCACAAGATCGCCAGCTTGGGCGTAATTTACCGCGGTTCTAATCGCAGTAGCACGATCACTAATAACTGCACTCGGTAGTTGAACATCAATATCTAGAACCATTTGAACCAGGATATCTTCAGGTTTTTCACTTCTCGGATTATCGCTCGTGTACATTGCGATATCGGCGCCATCGTGTAGCGCGGCGCCCATAAACGCTCTCTTAGTTGCGTCTCTATCTCCGCCACAGCCCAAAACCGCAATTACATTTCCAGTTGTAATCTCACGCGCAGTTTCTAGAACTCTGGCCACAGCATCGGGTGAGTGAGCGTAATCGACCAGTGCAGTAAAATTTTGACCAAGACGTATTGCCTCAAGACGACCGATGGCGCCAGTTAGTTTGGGCATAATTGCAGCGATATCGATTGGATCAATTCCACTTTCCGTAGCAATGGCAATAGCCATCAATAGATTGTCGTAATTGAACCCACCATGGAGAACTGTCTTTGCTTCAATAAGAATTCCGCCGCTGCCTCTTATCGATACTGCGGCACCCGCATAGTCATGTGAAATTGATACGTAATGCCAATCAGCCTTAGTATTTTCCCGTGAAAGAGTTAAAACGGGTAGCTCGGTCATTCCCACTAGTCGCTCACCATATGGATCGTCGATGTTTATTACTGCGAGGTCGGCATATTCAAAAGTAAATAACTTTGCTTTGGCTTGGAAATACTCCTCCATCGATGAATGAAAATCCAAATGATCCTGGGTCAAATTTGTAAAACCAACAACTGCGAAGTGGCTACCGCGAATGCGCTCCAAGGTAATTGCATGGCTGGAAACTTCCATAACGAGATTGCGCATGTGGCGCTCACGCATAACGGCACATAATGACTGCAAGTCCGTACTCTCTGGCGTCGTGCGCTTACTCGGTAATACCTCAACTCCAATACGCGTCTCGACCGTGCCTATCAGGCCGCTATCTCGCCCAGCGCCCTGCATAATCTGATGCAACAAGGTAGTAACAGTGGTTTTACCGTTTGTACCAGTCACGCCAACACTATACAAATCACGCATGGGTTCGGAGTAAAACCAAGCACTGACAATTCCACATGCTCGACGTGGATTCGCAGAAATTAGTACAGGCACACCCGTAATCATTGCTGCGCCTTTAGCATCGCTCAAAATGGCAACTGCGCCATGTGCGATTGCATCTGCGGCAAAAGTTGCGCCATGGAATTTTTCACCAGGAAGGGCGATGAATAGATCCCCAACGACGACATCAGCACTGGATTGGGAAATTCCAGAAACTGAAATTGCAGATAACTGCGCATCGTTCAAAGTTGATTGTGCGCCAATTACTGCTGCAATCGAGGCAAGGGTCTTGTTGGAATTATGTAGTGGTCTTAGCAATGATCACCTTCTTTGCTAACAACTCTTTTTCATTGAGTGCTACGGGAATAATTTTGGTTCCAGTAGGAGCGATATGGCGGCTTTGCAGAACAAATGACATCACTTGCTTAAATACTGGTCCGCCGAGTGATCCACCCCAGTGCAAACCTTTAGGATCCTGAATCGTCACACTAATAACATAGGCGGGCTTGTCAGCTGGTGCAAAGCCAATGAATGAGGCCGTATATCCGCGGTAGCAACCACACGTATCATCGATTCGCATTGCCGTACCAGTCTTACCCGCGACACGATAGCCAGCAATAGCTGCGCCAGGCGCGGTACCTGCGGCCGAAACCACGCTCTCCATCATTAAGCGCATCGTTTGCGCAGTTGCAACACTCACTACACGTTCACTAGTTCGAGCCGCTGCTGGTGTGTAGTTTCCACTTGCATCGCTTGTTCCAGCAATTACAGTTGGCGAAACTCGAATTCCATCATTTGCAATTGTCGCAAAAATACTTGTGGCTTGCATCGCCGTCACTGAATAACCTTGCCCAAATGCAACCGTGGGCGCAGTTGTACCCGACCAGTTAGCTACTTTTGGCAAGATTCCCATTGATTCACCGGGCAATCCCGAACCAGTATTGCTGCCAACGCCGAACTTTCGTAAATAGTTATACAGGGTTTGATTGCTTAACTTTTCACCAATTTGAATCGCTCCAGTATTGCTCGAAATTGCCAATATGCCCGATGTCGTTAAACGCTCAGTGGGATGCTTTTCATGATCACGGAACGTTCTATTCGAGCGTTTGAGGGCATATGGAATTGTAAAGACTGTATCTGGAACAACTATTTTCTCCTCAATAGCTGCAGCAATAGTCATTACTTTTCCAGTTGAACCCGGCTCATATACGTCTTCAACCGATGGGTTTCGCATTGCCGCGAGTGAGACTTTTGTCGTGTTATTTGGATCAAAAGTTGGCGCTGTAGCGTGAGCCAGAATTTCACCGGTTTTAGGATCCATAACAATGACCGTACCGCTAACTGCGCCTGAGGCTTTAACTGCAGCTGATATGGCCTTTGATGCCACCCATTGAATATCTCGATCAATTGTCAGACGAACCGTTGTGCCAGTTTGGGCTGGAATTATTTCCGATTGAGAACCCGGAATTTCAGCGCCATAGCCATTGGCATATGAGTATTTACCATCAATACCTGCAATTTTAGAGTTCATACTCGATTCAAGACCAGCTGCGCCTTTTCCATCATGATTAACAAAACCAATAAGTGAAGCAATAAGTGAGCCCGATGGATAGTCCCGAATGTATCCGCGCTCTGGGAAAAACCCGATGATGCGTTCCGGACTCATTGGCGGATATTTCGCGTTGAAAATCGCAAGGGCTGAAACCAATTTTTGCCACGTTGCGGGTTGCGCGTTTCGATCGACCATATACCACTTGCGTTTGCCCGTAATGCTGGCCTGAACAGTTGCCACTGGTAGTCCAAGAATCGGAGCCACGAAACCAGCAGTGCGGGCTGGGTCAATAATCTGTGATTGATCTACGACAATACTAATTGCCGCGACACTGCGTGCGAAAGCAACGCCATTAACATCGGTTATCTGACCGCGAGGTGCAGGAAGCTTGCTCGTATTCTCCATTTCATTAACTGCGCGCAAGCGATAGTCAGCGGCTTGAACGGCTTGAACTTGTACTAAACGAACCCCAAATAAAAACATCACAACGGCAATAGCCAGTACCAGTAATCGAATGCGATTGTGAGCCAGGGCAAAATTACCCATTGCTTTTGCTTTCCTGAGGATTGATAGGAGAATTTAAATTCAAGAAAGTTGGCGCATCTGAAGGTTTCATTCCGAGCGCTATCGCGGCTTTGGCCAATGCTTCGGGTGATGACTGCTTATCGATTTGCCTGGCGATAGCTTCGCGCTGATCACTAAGTGTCTTGACTTCATATTTTAAGTGAGAGAGCTTAAAGGCATCTTGCGCCAGCATGGTATTGATGACTAGCAACGATAATAAGCCCACGATTCCAATGGCAGATACGATTAGTGCAAAGAATTTACGATCTGCCTGTTTGCCAGCTGAGATATCTGGAACTAATTTGAGTGCAACTTGCGAAGATTTCTCCGCCAGAATTTCTCTGGATCGCGAGATTGCCGGAGCAAAAGATGTCATCGCCATTATGCCGCCACCCTTTCGATTGCACGCAGTCGAACGGAAGCCGACCTAGAGTTCTCTTCTAACTCTTTTGCATGTGGAGTTTCGCTGCCACGGATTACTAAAGAAAACTTGGCGGCAAATTCAGGTAATTCAAATGGCAGGTCGCGGGGCGTACCTGAAGTTGTTGAGGCAACAAAGAGATCTTTTACGATTCGATCTTCAAGGGACTGAAATGACATAACAACTAACCGCCCACCCACACTTAGAAGTTTTAGCGCTGCAGGAAGCGCCCTAGTTATGGCACCTAACTCATCATTTGTTTCAATGCGAAGAGCTTGAAAAGTGCGCTTTGCGGGATTTCCACCGGTACGCCTTGTTGCCGCTGGAATAGCATTCTTTACCAGTGTTGCTAACTGGGCAGTTGAATTCAGTGGAGCAATGGCCCTTGCTTTAACAATCGATTCGACCACTCGTGTGGCAAATTTTTCTTCGCCATAGGTACGCAAAATTTTAACCAGTTGCCCAGGCTCATACGTGTTTACAATTTCTGACGCCGTTAAAGTTTGCGTCCGATCCATGCGCATATCAAGTGGCGCATCATTTGAATATGAGAAACCTCGATTTATTTCATCTAGTTGCATCGATGAAACACCTAAGTCAAAGAGTGCTCCAGCAATTTGCGTGCAGCCAAAGGATTCGACGACATCTGCAATGGCATCAAAAGTTGCATGCTTAGTCATCAGTCTGTCTGCGTAAGGAGCCAGTCTGGCACTTGCATGATGAAGCGCATTTAAATCGCGATCTATACCGATGACTTTCAGCGTTGGAAATCTTTGCAGCAGAGCCTCTGTATGACCTCCCATGCCAAGAGTTGCATCAACAACCACTGGATTTTCGCTGGCATTAATTGCAGGTGCGAGGAGTTCGATGCATCGATCTCGCATTACTGAAACATGTACGTTGTTATCAATCATCACTCCCCCTTAACTTGAAATTAAATTGCTCTTGGTTTTTCTCTTTCGACTCTCAGCTCTGGTCACCGCCGGCCGACGGATCTATTTAGTAGCGGCGCCGGGGAAGGGGCGCCGTTACGTTCGAAGGGTCGGCGGTGGCCACAGATGAGAGTTAGTTAGAACAGCCCTGGAAAGACCTCCTCTGAAACGTCGGCAAAAGTCTTTTCGCGATCAGTGAGATATTCATTCCACGAAATTGCATCCCAAATTTCAACGCGAGTATTTGCGCCGATGACAACGCAATCTTTTTCAAGACCTGCATATGTGCGAAGACTTTGTGGAATTGTTATGCGACCTTGGCGATCAGGAATCTCATCGTGTGCACCGGCAAACATCACGCGGCTGTAATCACGAGCTGATTTCGCAGTGACTGGCGCTTGTTTTAACGTCTGTGTTATAACTTCAAATTCACTGGAAGGAAAAACATAAAGGCAACGCTCTTGTCCTTTAGTAATAACAAGTCCAGATGCCAACTCATCACGAAATTTTGCAGGGAGAATAAGTCGGCCTTTTTCATCAAGGCGCGGTTCGTGGGTACCAAGAAACATCTCTCGCGCCCCCTTCCCCGGAGTTCGCTGGGCCGTATCAATTTCCGGCCTATTCCCCCACTTTACTCCATTTCCCCCCTTTTTGCACCACTTTTAGCCACAACTCACCCACTATCCCCACTTCCTTTGGGCAGAAAAAAAGCCCCCAAGTGGGGGCCTGGCCGTGCACTTACTTACTGATTATTACGCTCATCCCAGCGCTGCTCTAAGCGAGAGCCGAGGCCTTTGCCCTTGCGAGCGCCTTTGCCCTTTACGCGAGGGGCGTGCTTGCCCAACGAGGAGACAATGGCAATGACGCCAGCTAAGGCGATCACAAAGCCAAGTACGCCGACCGGGGTTGTCTTGGAGACAAGACCAGCAAATAACGTCGCAATTCCAATGGGGATAAGTGATATTCCAACGAGCGTGCTATTTCGCCGCGGAGCCTTAGCATCTCCAGAGAGAGCTGAAAAAAGCCGTGGATCCTCAGTTAAAAGGGCGGCTTCCATCTCTTGAAGCATTCGCTTCTCATGATCGGATAAAGACATGGTGTAACAATAGAATATTTTTGGACTACTCGCCACTGTGAGTTAACCCTCGGTTTTCTCGCCTTTCTCAGGCCTAATGAGCCGAGCTGGACGCACGCTTCCTGCACCAAATCGCTCTCTGGCACGGTCAATCGCCCCATCGGCCTGCCGCCAGCCACTCTCTCGTGCGCCCAGAACCATTTGTTCGGGGGCGCCACTACTTAAATTCTCAAGGGAGACCCCGACTAGACGCAGCCTGGCCCGTTCAATTCGAAGCGCTTCATAGAGACCCTTAACTACTTCATAAATTTCTTGCGTACCATCGATGGGAAGGGCCAGAGTTTTAGATCTATTGATTGTTGTGAAATCTGCAAAGCGCACTTTTATTGAAACAGTCCTTGCAAATAAATCTTTATCCCGAAGTCTTGCCGATGAGCGCTCGGTTAAACGTAAAAATTCAGTCAGAATTTGCGTTGGATCATCTAAGTCTTGAGGAAAAGTCTCCGCCGAGCTAATACTTTTTTCGGCATCATGCGGTGTGACATCGCGATAGTCACGGCCCCAAGCAAGTTCGTATAACGAGGCACCACTTGCCTGTCCCAAAGCTCGAATCAAAGTTGCCCGCGGCAATTTCGCAATGTCTTCAATAGTACGAAGACCTAATCGCTCTAGCGTCTCTGCCGTCTTAGGTCCGACTCCCCACATTGCTTGAATGGGTAGAGGATGCAAGAAAGTTAGAATTCGATCGGCGGTAATTTCTAACATTCCATTGGGTTTGCAATGCTGTGATGCAAGCTTTGCAATGAACTTCGATGGCGCAATTCCAACTGAACACGTGATGCCCTCTTGTGACTCAACTTTTGCGCGGATGGCTGTGGCAATTTCGCGAGGAGACCCCAGCAAGCGTTGTACGCCACTTACATCTAAAAATGCCTCATCGACTGAGACGGGTTCAACCCAGGGAGTAAAACTTTCAAAAATCTCCATCACATGCGATGAAACCTCTTGGTAGCGGGCCATATCAACGGGCAAAAAAATCGCATGCGGTGCTAATCGGCGAGCCCGGCTCACTGGCATAGCTGAATGAATACCAAATTTTCGTGCTTCATAATTAGCCGCAGAGACAACGCCGCGCGCGCCCATTCCGATAACTACCGCTTTACCTTTTAATTCAGGGTTATCGCGTTCGGCAACGGAGGCAAAGAATGCATCCATATCTACGTGAAGAATCGAGGCCGACGTCATATTGCCAGCGTACTTTCTTTAGTGCGCCACGTTTCATATGCCGCGCGCAAATCCCAGGCGCCTGTCCCCCGAATTGAGATCCCACGCGCACCCGTACGGCGGGTAACGCCGCGCACCAGTAGCAGAGATGATGAATACAGCGTGCTAGCAAAGTCGGCCTGTACGTCGGTAAAAAATGCAGAATCGCTACAGCCATAGCCATCATCGAGAGTTAAAAAGATGACCCGCTTGCCTGAGCGTACGGGCGGTGTTTGCATCGCAACTTTAATGCCGGCAACTAGAACACTAGATTGCGAACGCGCAGTTAATAACTGTGATGATCGCACTGCACCGATGGCGTTGAGGAATTCACCGTAAAACTCCATCAAATGGGCGGACATATCAATGCCTAAGCGTTCGACTTCATGGCGCACGCTTTGTGCAGAACTCATAGAAGGTAGGCCACTGCTAATTAGCGCTGGGGGTGCAAAAGCTAAGTTCATCTGTGCACCGGAGATAGCTTTGCTCGGTGAGCGTTGTAAGTCGCTCAAATGCAGCAAAAGATCGCGGCGATTAACATCACTGTGTAAGCGATCAAAGCCGCCGGTAAGAATCAAACTTTCAGTAACTGGAGCGCTGCTGCCAGAGCGATGGACGAAGTCAGCTAAGTCGGTATATGGGCGGCCGGCAATAATCGATGCAATTTCGCCATCGCTTATCTTTGAAATAGTTGAAAGTGCGATGCGAATTCCACGCCCACCTTCCTCAACGCGATAGAGGGAATCCGATTCATTAACATCTAGCGGCGCGATAGTGATTGACATCTGACGTGCTTCATCAACGATTAAACGTTTGGGGTACATACCCGGATCATGTGTAAGAACCCCAGCTAAAAAAGCTGCCGGGTAATGTGTTTTAAGCCAGGCCGATTGATACGTGGGCATGGCAAAGGCTGCAGCATGTGCTTTGCAAAATCCGAATGATGCAAAAGCGCGCAGTAGCTCCCAAATTTCATTGACGATTGGCAGTTCATATCCGCGCGCTGTTGCTGCAGGAAAAAACCAGTCACAGACCTCTTGTGCCCCCGTCTTATCCCCCAGTGCGCGCCGCTTTTCATCGGCGCTAGCCAGAGATACGCCCGTCATCGTTGCAATGATTTGAATTACCTGTTCGTGAAAGACCACAACGCCTTCGGTATCACGCAGAATTTCATAGAGATCTGGGTGAATAATCCGTGGACTGCTCCACCCGTGACGCGCCTTTAAAAAGGGCGTAATCATGTCGCCCTTAACTGGTCCCGGTCGAAACAGTGAGATATCAATAATTAAATCGGTAAATGTTTTAGGTTCGAGTTTTCCGACTAGCTCACGTTGACCCGGACTTTCAACTTGGAAAATTCCAAGGGTGCGTGTTGATTGAATTAACTCAAATGTCTGCGGATCATCTAGCGCCACTGCATCGATATCGATTGCGAGATCTTGCGTACGTTCGATTTCAGTAAGTGCATAAGAAATCGCCGATTGCATGCGTACACCCAAGACATCAAGTTTTAATAAACCAATCGCCTCAACATCATCTTTGTCAAAGACGACCATCGGATAACCGCTCGCACTAGCCATCAGTGGTACCCGTTCTAATAAAGCGCCATCAGATAAAACTATGGCGCACGGGTGCATCGCTAAATGTCTAGGTAGGCCATCTAAACGCTCGGCAAGGGCGATAGTCATCGCCGTTAAAGGTGCTGAGATATTGAGAGATTTAAGTTCAGGTAGGTTTTCAAGTGCACTAGATATATTGCGAGCACGCACATGGGGCATTGACTTTGCCAACATATCAATCTCCATCGCAGGTAGGCCAAGGGCTGCGCCGGCATCACGAATGGCATGCCGGGCTCGATATGTATCGACCATTGCAACGGTTGCACAGCGCGATTGATTATTCGGTGTATCCCACTTGGTATCACCGTAGCGTTTGAAAACCATGTCATAAATTTCAAGGCGGCGATGGGATTCAACATCGATATCGATATCGGGTAAGGCCCTGCGCAACGGTGAACAAAAACGCTCCATCAATAAACCATGGGCCATGGGTTCAACGCCAGAGATTCCAAGTAAGTGACAGATCAATGAGCCTGCACCACTGCCACGTGCGGCGACGCGAATATTGGCCTTGCGCGCCATGTCGCAGATGTCGGCAACGGTTAAAAAATACGATTCAAAACCTAACGTTGCAACCGTCGATAGTTCATCATCTAGACGGGCACGGGCTTTCTTAATTGCACCGCTATCGCTGTAACGCCAGTTGATTCCAGCTTCGCTACGCGTACGCAATAACATGCGCATCTCGTGTGCCGATTGCGCACCGACTACGTGAGGCTCCGGTAAGTGCGCACCACCGAGTCCAATATCGCGTGCGGGAGATAATAAAGAGCGCTCAGCCCAAGCCCTCGTTGTTGCAAGTAATTGACGCGGTGTGCGCTCTCCAGCTGCCCGCGCAATTTCTGCCGCAAGTGAAATCATCTCATCGCCAGATTTTAAAAAGCCCTCAGCGTTACGACGTTCGACATGGCGTGGATGCAGCGGCACTAATTGACGTGCGCAATCTAAAACATCGGCCACTGGTCCATCGCTGCGATCGCGCATCCGTACAGCGTTCGTAACAACGGCATCAATATCGTGATCGCGTGCAAAAATCAGTGATCTAGCAGCGTGCGAAGTAGAGCGTGGGCCTTTACCCGCAACTAAATGTGAAACACACTCAATAGCGTTGCCGGCAAATAAATCACGAGTCGTATTGAATGCAGCAAATGCGGCATCGATACGGTTATCGGTCAGCAGCGCACCCACTGGTGATTCGGGGCCGTGGAGTGCATAGAGTTTTGAACTGTAATGGCTGAAGCGCTCTAGGAACTCAAGAGTAAGAACTGGATTACGATTATCAGAGACCATGGCCAGTGAGGTTAATAATCGACACAACGCAGACCATCCCCCATCGCTATGGGCAAGTAACGTGATGCGGTTTTTTGTACCCCCTGCATCGATTCCTACATTGACTCCAATGATCGGAGCGATGCCAAACTCCAGACAACTTTGGGCAAAACGAACTGCGCCGGCTAAACCATCGCGATCGGTCAGTGCTAGCGCTGGCATTTCAAACTCGGCAGCTCGGGCAACTAAATCTCGTGGTTGCGTTGTTCCATATTTAAGTGAGTAGGCACTTGCAACATTGAGGTGAATAAAACTCATATCGATCTAATAATCCACTGACCGCTAAGTTCGTCACGTTCGAGTTCAAAGGTTGTAAGGGAGCCGATAGGTGCGGCCTCAACCCGCCACAGTGCACGAGCGGCATCATCGGGGCGATACTTGCCATCGCTAATGCGGTTCCACCAGCCGCCGGCCTCACACCATCTAGATAAGACTGCATGGATGCGAAAACGTCTGCCCTTGAACGTGAACTCAATAGGAGTGGTTGCGCCATCGATTGTGACATCGTGAGCGGGATTGATCTGTGACATTTCTAAGACGCACTCCTTAAGGCTGTGGATATTCGAACAGGTGTTCGAAAAATAGCCCCTTGGACTGACAAATGGCAAGTGCTCGAGCGTGTTGGGCATATAGGTGGTTGAAACTTCAACCATATCCCTTGAGGCCCTCGCCTGAGGCTCTCTATTTTTTAATGATGTGGGACTGATAGCCCGCAAGAAGCAGCATTGCAATGGGATAAAACATCGCAACTGGCAAAGAGGTTAATTGGGCAAGTGCGCCAGTAATCGATGGTCCGATGAAATAACCCGCCAGACCAATTACTCCAACGCGGGCTATTGCAACCGATGATGCAACTCCTGGTATTTCAGAGGCGGCCAAAATAAATGCCGGAAACATCGGGCCAATTCCAAAACCGGCACATGCAAAGCCAGTGTTGACGATTATTAATGCAAGTAGCGGGTGCGAATGAGATAACGGAACACCAATTGCGATACCTATACCTAAGCCCGCCCCGCCTACATATCCGCCGAGCAGAACTGTTTTTCTGGGGCCAAAATAATCGAGCATTCGGTCTCCTAGAAAACGCGAAACGATCATGGCAAGTGCGAAAACTGCAAATGCCGATGCGTTCACTCCAATTCCGAAGCCCATATCATCGCGTAAAAGGATTGCGCCCCAATCACTTGCTGCGCCTTCTGCAATAAGACCTCCCAGTAAGCCAACGCCTATCCCCCACAGTGGCAAAACGCTTTTGCTGAAAAAGGGGATCTTAGCTTCAGTCTCTTCTTCGCCCCCGCTGTGCTCATCTAACGCTGGAGGCAAAAGTTTTAAGACTGAGGGAATGAAGAGAAAGAAGCAAGCGATTCCGACACCTACTAAATTATCGCGAGGTGAAACATGCTTTGCGATGGCTCCGCCTAAGACTGTTGTAGAAAATGCGCCGCAACTCCACATTGCATGAAAAGAGGACATCACGCGTTTTCCTAAATGCTTTTCCACAATAACAGCTTGAATATTTGAAGATATATCCATACTGGAATAACCAAGGCCCATGACAAATAGGCCGGCAATCAAAGTTAACGGTGATGTGGATGTGCCCATCAGTATCAGACCTATAGGCATTATTACTGTAGCAATTCGAAGAATTGGTTTAGTTCCATACGTATGAACTAATCGTCCAGAGAGTTGAGCACCGGTAATCGCACCAATTGTGCTGGAAATTAGAATCAAACCCAGTTGCGCATTATTTAAACCATTCGCATCGCGAATTTCAGGAATGCGAGCAACCCAGGCCATCGAGACAACACCCATAAAGAAAAACATCGCCCATAGACCATTTCGAGCGCGTTTAGCCGATGCCAATAAATCAATGCCCATAAGAGTGATAACGGTAACTGACAAGAGGTGTTAAGTCTGCTTACATACCTACATGTTCTTTTCCTTTTGGCCACGCAAAGGAGAATTTTCAAGAACTCGCAGAGATTTAGCCACTGATTTCATTGCTGGATTAACCGTTGCAATTGTGGCGCTACCCCTAGCTATTGGTTTTGGAATCACCTCCGGAATGTCAGCCGCCTCGGGTTTAACGACTGCAATTATCGCCGGATTCTTAGCGGCAGTATTTGGCGGATCTAAATACCAAGTGAGCGGTCCAACTGGTGCAATGACAGTGATATTAATTCCAGTGATTCACAAATTCGGAGTTTCGGCGATCCCGGCACTTGGGCTCATTGCCGGAGCTTTAGTAATTGCTATGGCGGTATTTAAATTAGGCGCAATTATTAATCGAGTCCCTTGGACTGTGGTCGAGGGATTTACCGTCGGTATTGCTTTAATCATTTCGCTCCAACAAATTCCACTAGCCCTAGGCGTACAAAAAGCGGCCGGAGATAAAGGCTACATGGTTGCTTGGGATACTTTAAAGATCGCACTCAAAGACGGTTTGAACTATAAGAGTCTGATGGTTGTAGTGATCACTCTCATTATTAAATTTTCTTGGCCCCGTATTACTCATCATTTTAAATTCAAGCACCACATCCCAGCGAGTTTCGTCGCCTTGCTGCTTGTCACTTTAATTGTTAAAGCGCTCTCAATCAACGTAGCTACCATCGGCACAATTCCGCGTTCACTTGGAACGCTAGAAAAACTAAATTTTAATAATCTCTCTTTCCTTTTGATTCCGGCACTATGGATTGCACTACTGGCAGCTGTTGAATCCTTATTATCTGCACGCGTGGCCGATGGTTTAGCCCATAATAAAGATCGATTTGAACCTAACCGTGAATTATTTGGTCAAGGATTAGCGACGATTGCCGCATCGATTTTCGGAGGAATGCCAGCTACGGGCGCGATTGCACGTACGAGTGTCAACGTTCGCTCTCATGCCAAGTCCCGCTTAGCTTCAGTCTTTCACGCCATTGTCCTGCTCTTCATTGCTTTAATTGCCGCACCGCTCGTTAGTCAAATCCCAACAGCAGTTATCGCCGGTCTTTTGCTGGGCACCAGCTATCGAATTCTTAACCCTGTATCAATTATGGAATCGCTTCGAACCACTAAATCTGAAGCAACAACGCTCGTGGTGACGGCAATTAGCACAGTGGTTATCGACTTAATCTGGGGAATGGCCATAGGAATCGCGTTACATGTGATTCTGACCCGTTACTCCAAGGTGACTGAAGCAATATAGAATTCGACCTACATACATTAATCAAGGAGCATCCGTGGAAAACATCACCGCTTTCAATAATCACCTTCCAGTCAAAGTTCGTTTCGGGGAAGGCGTTGCTGCAACACTTCCAGCAGTAGTGATAGAACTTGGGGCGAGCAAAGTTTTTTTAATGGTCGATGAAGGCATCGGAAAATTTAACCCAGCGGCTAAGGAATTAATTGATCAGCTGCAAAGTACACAAGGAATTTCAGTCACCGTATTTGAAAAACCAGCAGGTGAGCCAACAATTCAAATGGTCGATGATTCAATCGCAGCGCTTAAAGCTGCAGGCTCCGATGTTGTAGTTGCCCTCGGTGGCGGTTCAGTTATCGATACTGCAAAAGCTGCACGCTTATGTGCCCAACTCAACTGCACTTTCCGCGAATTCCAATCTAAAGCACCTGTATATCCAGCACCAACACTTCCATTAATCGCGCTTCCAACTTCGGCCGGTACTGGCTCTGAAGTATCTGGAGGCTCTGTTATCTCTGATCCTGAGGCCGGACGCAAAGCCGGAATTGCTAATGGAAATCTACGTGCTCAAGTTGCCCTCGTTGATCCCGTTCTTACATACTCAATGCCACCATCAATGACCGCTAACACGGGAATCGATGCATTAGCCCAAGCCATTGCGGGAATCATTGCTAAGTGCAGTACTCCAATCGGTGATGCCATTGGATACGAAGCCGTTCACATGATGACACCAGCCCTAGTTGCCGCATTTAAAGATGGCAACAATAAAACTGCTCGTGCCGGCATGGCTGCAGGAAGCATGATGGCTGGTCTTACTATGAATATCTCTGACTGCACTGCAGAGCACTCTTTAGGTCAAGCAATTGGTGGCCTCAAACATGTGCCACATGGTTTAACTATTGGTTTAGTTCTAGTTGAAACTCTGACTCGTGAGGCAAAAATCGTTCCAGAAAAGATGGAGCGTATTGCCGATGCGATGGGTGTCCCGCAGGATGGCACTAAAGATGGATCTCGCTGCGTAAATGCAGTACGAAAGATCTTGGCCGAACTCCAATTCCCAGTTCTTTCATCCCTTGGCTTTGTCGAAGGTGACATCGATGAGTTAGCAGAGATTGCACTCAAGGACTTCTTTATTACGCAAGCTCCTAAGCCTTGGAGCAAGGCCGAAGTTGTCGAAGCTTTCATGTCAGCGCTCAAACTAGAGAGCCGCGTTGCTTAACTAGTGGAAGCGGTTCTGGCTAACCCGTCGGTTATTCGTGTAACTGCACTTCTTAAAGAGTTTGGCTGTACTGGCCAAGTTACTGTTTTATCTGACTCCGCTCGTACGGCCATTGACGCTGCAAATGCCCTCAATATTGAGGTCGGACAAATTGCATCGTCAATAGTCTTTAAACTCCCCAGTGGAAATCCACTTCTTGTCATTACAAGTGGTCGACATCGCGTTGATACCGATTTGGTAGCAAAAAACTTAGGCGTAGAAAAACTCCACCGTGCAGATGCCGACTTTATTAAGAGCGCCTCAGGTTTTTCAATCGGAGGCGTCAGTCCAATCGGATGGATTAATCCACCAGAGATTACAGTCCTAGATGAAGCCCTTAATGAACATGAAGTTGCATGGGCTGCTGCGGGGCACCCGCACTCTGTCTATGCAACTTCCTTTGCTGAGTTATTGCGTGTTACCGGAGCAACGCCAATGATCATCGCCGAATAAAAAACTTGAAACTTGAACTCTCGACTGTTGTGCCGACAGATGACTGCATTAAGATTCCCTGCAAAGCTAAATGAGACTTAAAAGGACCGGTGGTTAGTCAGTGATGTCTAAGAAATGGCTTTCCCTTATTGGAGCCTTGGTTATTTGCCTAACTATTAGCGGGTGTGCAACAACTCCTCAAGAGGTAAAGCCAAACGCCGCCGAATTAGATTCAGTTTCAAGCTGGACAACCAGTATTGCTAACAAAGTTGCCGATAATCTCAAGAATCAACTGCACCTTATGCCTGCACAGATCTTTACGGAGGCAACAACAGTGAAGAATTCATTCCCAGATGGTGATGCTGGAGTTGTGACGCAAACGCTCCGTGGATCAATGATTTCATTTACTCTGAATAAGACATCGATATCTAAATTTCTCTATCTAGATTCTTCTATGAAGATTCATAGCACTAAGTTGGTTGCCTCCGATACTCCACAACCGATTGTTGGATGTTTTGCTGCATCACTCAAGAACGATCGATTCTTCTTAAATATCACAAGCCAATCGGGTCTAGACGTAAAAGGGTCGATTGCTTTAAATAACTCGCAGAAAGACTCGTCCTATGGAGATTTCACTGGAACTTTCGATGGAACAACTTTGACCGGTACATATACATTTATGTCTGAAGGTCTTCAATCAAAGCGAGAATTATTCTTCAAGGCAGTTGCCTCTGGACTTCTTGCCGGATTTGGACCCACCGAAGAGGTTGGAGATACCTCCAAATTTACGCGGCCACTTTCCATTTCGTGGGACCAGAGTTACTCATATATGGCTCAAGCCACTTGTACGAAATAATTCCTTTTCGAGTAAGTCCTGGACATTTATTCGCGAGTTAGAACTAAAGCAGTATCAACCCCGCAGCGAAAATTCCGTAAAAAGCAGCTGCGACGGTAAGCCGCTGGGGATTAAATTTCTTAAGCTTAAAGAGAATCAGCAAATAGACAACGGCAATTATTGTTACTACTCCAGATAATATTAATGGACCATCAAATTTCCAAGGAGTAAATATGATTCCAAGCCCAGAAGGAACTGTCGCTTGAATCATCATGGCTCCGCTTATATTTGCCAATGCCAGAGAGGTTTTCCCCTGGCGAATCCAGATAATCGCATTCATGATCTCTGGTAACTCAGTTGCCACTGGAGATAATAGAAGTGCTGTGACGGTAGCTGAGAGCCCAAGTTTTGGTCCAAGCCATTCAAGCTGAGCGACAAAGAGTTGCGAAGAAATAAAGATGACGATGAGTGCTCCGAGCGTTTGGACTGCTACAGCCCATCCAGAAGGTACAGGTTTATTTGGTTGTAACTTTAAGGGTTCTAAATCAAAGTCGCTGTGCTTTTCAGAATCTGCTCGCATCTCTTTGATGAAATAAGCACCGTAAGCTGCAAAAAATAGATACCCCAGGAACGGTTTAAAAGAGAAAGCGACAAGTCCTAGACCAACTTTGAAAATGAAAATACTCAGAAACCACTTCTGGTCCTTTGCGAGCAGACTTAAGTCAACGCCTTTAAGTGGATTGGGCCCACGCTTTTTACGCAGCAACATATAACCAGAGACGCCATATGCAATTGTTGCCAGGGCAAGAGGTCCACCCATAGCGGCGCCAACGCCTATATCCTTCGCTTGATCAGTCTTACCCATTGTGACGGCAACTAACGTAACAACACTTTCGGGAAGCGCTGTGCCAATTGCGGCAAGGATGGTGCCAATTGCAATTGTGCCCATCTTTAATCGAACTCCAAGCCATTCAACGGCATTTACGAAGAGTTCGCAGGCAAAGTAGATTGTTATGGCCAAAGAAAGGAGCGCGAGCCAATGAAGCAACATCAGAGGGTTTTCCTTTCGAAGTAGATGAGAGCCTACAATTATGCGATTGAATAACCTAATGAGGGTGATGAAGCATGAAAGCTAAGGTCTTTGAATGGCTGGGTGTTGCAACTGCAATCGTGTATTCACTTCTAGTCGCCGCAAATATTGGCGCTGAATTTATTGGCTTTACATTATTGCTTGTATCTTCAGCATTGATTGGAATTTGGGCCTACTTTGGCAGGCACAGAGGCATTCTTTTCTTGCAGTTCTTTTATGCTGCCGCGGGGGTAATTGGGATGGTTCGTTGGTTTAAATGATCGTTGCCTATTTTTGGAAAATTAAACCCAGCGCGATTCCCTTCGCCTTAGTCGCAATGGCTCTCGATCGAACTATTTTGCGCAGGTCCGAAAATGTTGGTTTCTTCAAATCCCTGGGAACAGGTAAGGGTGAAACATTTACGCCAATGGATGCCAACCCCCTGCGTTGGGGCTTAATTGCTGACGTAAACGATGTCGATGCATTTGATAATTCATTTGTTATAAAACAATGGCGCAAGAATTCAATTAGCGAGTTCCGTGCAATCATCGAACCGATTTCAGCACATGGTAAATGGTCCGGGAAAGAACCCTTTATTTCCTCGGTCAAGGATTGGGATGGAACGGTAATTGCTATCACCCGCGCACGTATTGCTTTGTTACAAAACTTACGCTTTTGGCGAGCCGTTCCACCTGTCACAGAATCACTTAAAGCTGCACCTGGCTTGATCGCAGCTATCGGAATCGGGGAAGCACCCATTGGTTTACAAGGCACTTTTTCTATCTGGGAGTCCCCGGCCGCATTGAGAGATTTTGCCTATCGCGGCCAGGCCCATAACTCGGCGATAGATGCGACTAAAAAGTTCAAGTGGTACTCAGAGGAGCTCTTTTCGCGCTTTGCTGTCCGAGAAATGCGTGGCTCAATTAATGACCAGCCCTCTAAGTAGGGCAGACTAACCACATGTCGATTCGCCACTATTCACCGCGCCGGAATCGACGACGAGGCATCTCGATGCGCATGAACGTAATGATGTTGACTGTTCTATCGATTGCGATTTTATTACAGATCATTTATCCACTAGTTGATGGTGAAACTCTGCGGTTAATCACAATTGCGGTTGTCTATTGGGGCGCTGGTGCAATGCTTCTACATGCATTACTGGCTTATGGTGGCAGATACGCATTTACATATTTAGTTTTTACTTTTTGCTTCGCGCTACTTATTGAACAGATCGGAGTAGTAACTTCGTGGCCGTTTGGGCATTACACCTACTCCCCTGATCTTGGGCTTCGAATTTTTTCTGTCCCTCTAGTAGTTCCATTTGCTTGGATCATGATGGCGCATCCAATTCTTGTTGTATCTAGGCGTATTGCAGGCCATTGGATTTTTCTTTATGGCGGAGTAGCCCTTGCCGCATGGGATTTATTTCTAGATCCACTTATGGTTACATCGGGCCGATGGACGTGGGTAGTAAAAGGCCCGCATGTTCCATTTCAACCCGAAATTCCACTTTCTAATACTGTTGGTTGGTTATTAACTGGAATGGGATTAATCGGCATTCTGCACTTAATTCTCCCCCGTGATCGCCGAAAAATTGGTGCATCATTTGTGGCCGTTGATTCTTATCTAGTGTGGATTCTATTTTCTGGAGTTGTTGGAAATCTCTTCTTCTTCCATCGTCCGGGAATTGCCCTCTTTGCCGGCGCGGTCTTTGGAATAACCCTTGCACCCTATTTCTTTACTCGCTGGTTAGGGCGCCCATAACGCTATATGTCTCGGTTAATAATTCTTCTCCCATTTATTCTCCTACTCATCTCAGTTATCAATTTCTCTGCAATTCGCAAACCCCAGCTCATCAGCTCGATCACAGAAAGGGTTAGCGTCCTAGTTCCACTGCGTAACGAAGCGGAAAACATTGCCGAACTTATTGAATCGCTCAGCGCGCAACTAGGAGTTGATAACGTTGAATTTATTCTTCTAGATGACAACTCCGAGGACGCGACTTTTGATTTAATCTCAACTGGAATCACGGGGCGAAATAACTTTCGCGTGATTCAAGGCGCGCCCCTTCTGCCTGGTTGGATTGGGAAAACCTGGGCTTTGCAACAGTTATTAGAAGCATCGAGCGGTGAAATTATCGTGACTCTCGATGCCGATGTTCGAATCTCCCCGGAGGCAATCAATAAAGCGATCACGCTTATGAAGTCGGCATCGTTAGATTTCATCTCCCCTTATCCCAAGCAGATTGCCATCACTTTTGGGGAGCGCCTCATTCAACCCCTTTTGCAATGGTCGTGGATGTCTACCCTCCTACTACCCATCGCAGAGCGTGCGACTTTTTCATCGATGGCTGTTGCTAACGGACAATTTTTCCTTGTGCAAAGGGCCGCTCTCATTAGAGCGGAGGGTTATGAAGCAGTGAAAGCTGCAGTCTTAGATGATGTCTTTCTTGCCCGTGCACTGATTAGAACTGGCGCACATGGTGTTGTTGTAAGTGGCGCAGAAATTGCACAATGCCGAATGTATTCATCGTGGAGCGAGATTGAATCTGGATACGGAAAATCTTTGCGATACGCCTTTGGTTCGACCATAGGTTCGTTTTTTGCGATTCTACTTATTTTTCTTACCGGCATCGCACCAATTGTCGTGGCTCTAACTGGTTCCATGCTGGGCTGGATCGCCTTTGTTATTGTTGCTTCAACCCGGGCATTAAGTGCAGTTCGTGCGCGCACGAATATTATAGATTCACTCCTCCATCCAATTTCGTCGGCCTTACTTATCTATCTTATTTTTTACTCCTATCTCAAACGCGGAGATATCAAATGGAAAGGTCGTACGCTATGAAAATTGTTGTCATCGGCGCTGGAATGGGTGGCATGAGTGCCGCAGCACGCTTAGCACGCGCGGGCCATGAAGTGAGCGTCTATGAGGCATCTGATACTTACGGTGGAAAACTACGAACTGAGTGGATTGGCAAATTTGCATTCGATACTGGCCCATCCCTTCTCACTCTTCCGGCCGTCTATAAAGATTTATTTATTCGAACCGGTAAGCCTCTTGGATTGCTTTGTGAAATAAAACCTGTTGATCCATCCTTTGATTATCGATTCAGCGATGGCACGAGCGTTAAATTTGCAAATCTTTCGCGCCACCATACGCTCAACGCTCTTCGCGAAGCCTTTGGAGAAATGGCAGCCTTGCAGTGGGATCACATGATGCGGCGTGCGACCAAAATGTGGGATGTTTCCCGCGAGCCCTTTATTGAATCAGAGCTACGCTCTCCATTTTCGCTCTTAAAGCGCGTAACGCTCATTCGAGATCTATTTATTATCGCGCCATGGAAATCACTTCGCGAATTCGCCAATGAAGAGTTACCAGATCAACGACTTCGATTTATTCTAGATCGATACGCCACATATAGCGGTTCAGATCCACGTAAGGCCCCCGCTGTCCTTGCCAGCATTGCATATGTGGAGGAGAGCTTTGGTGCCTGGCATATCACTGGTGGAGTTGGCACTCTCGCAAAAGTTGTTCACCAGCGCTGCGTAGATGTCGGTGTTGCGTTTTATTTCAACACCCAAGTTGAGGAGATTCGGGTAGATAAAGGTGTGGCACGAGGCGTTTGCCTTTCGGATGGCACCTTCGTCTCAGCAGATGCCGTAATTGCAAATGCCGATGCCGGACTTACGTACAACCATTTAATTAAGGGCAACACCAGAAAACTACGCCGAGTTCGCAAGAATTTAAAACAGGCTGAGCCATCGATTGCTGGTTTCTCGCTTCTCTTGGGTTTGCGAAAAGATGGAACTGAGCCGCTCAGTCATCACACTATTTTATTCCCGCAAGATTATGACGCTGAGTTTGATGCAATCTTTACCAAGAAACTCCCCGTTGAAAAACCTACTATCTATATCTGCGCACCTCATGACGAGCATATGGTTAAAGATCCCAGCCTTGAGAGTTGGTCCGTACTTGTGAATGCTCCTCACCATGGGGCGACTGGATTTAATTGGGATGATGAAACCTTTGTTCGAACTTACGCAAACAGCATCATCGATCAAATCGAAGCCCGTGGAATTTCAGTGCGCAATCGCCTTGAATCGTTGACGATTCGAACCCCAGCGGATTTGGAACGTAGCGTTAACGCCCCTGGTGGATCAATCTATGGAACTTCAAGTAACGGTGCGCGTGCGGCATTTATGCGCGCAAAGAACCGCTCACCTATTAAGGGTCTCTACTGTGTTGGTGGCTCAGCCCACCCCGGAGGTGGACTGCCATTAGTTGGAATGAGCGGTGAATTCGTTGCTAATGCAATTGCTGGCGCGCGTAACGAACAACCATAACAAAACTTATTACTTGAACAACTAAAAACGCACATGATAAAGCGATGACTCCAGGAATTCCTAAATGCCACATAATCAAAGTTAAAAATAGAAAACTAGCTCGAACTGGGCGTTCGGCTGCAGTTACAACACCAATATCGGTCACGCCTAGCGAAGTTAACTTGGCGCGTGCATATTCTTGAAATGCGGCAACGCTCCACAACGCAATGGCAAGCCAAGCGGGCACACCTATTACATAGAGAGCATAAAGCCATAGGGCCTCACTAATTCGATCCACAACTGAGTCAAGAGTCGCACCCCAAGGGCCATCGCGCTTTTGGAAAATTGCAACGCTTCCATCAATGCCATCACAAAAAAGCGAGAAGACTAAAAAGAAAACGGCCCACCAGGACGTTGCAGTTAACGCCGTCATCGCCGCGCTGACTAGCCCTAATAGGGTTAAAACATTAGGCGAAATTCGAAGGAGTGTGGCAATCAGACCAAAGCGATATGAGATTTTTAGCCACCAAGCAACAGCGCCAGAAATCGGAGCATCACTATGGAGCGTGCTCCACTTTCCATAGAACTCTTCTTTAGTGAGCATTGTTTAAGTTTCCGTAAATCTCTTTAGTAGCAACTGCGCTATTCATAGTATAGAAGTGAAGGCTCGGTGCGCCAGCAGCCAATAGCTCCTCGCACAAAACGCTAGCCAGCTCGATGCCTAATCGGTGGACGGCATCAGGGTTGCCTTCAACTGCCTGAAAATCTCGCAGCACTGACGGTGGGATTGGCGTTCCCCCAAGTTCGGCCATTCGCTGCAGCTGTTTAATATTGGTAATGGGCAGGATCCCTGGAATCACTTTTAGTTTTGAACCTCTGGCTTGCAGCGCATAAACCATTTTTTCCCACTTAGAGGTTTCAAAGAAAAACTGAGTCGTCGCAAAGGTTGCACCTAAACGCTCTTTGCGCAGCAAAACGTCGATGTCTTTCTTCTCATCGCCATTAGATGATGGATGCCCATCTGGAAATGCAGCAACTCCAATATCAAAACCACCAAACTCATGAATTAGCTGCACAAGTTCATCGGCGTGTGTAAATCCATCTGCCGTTGGAATCCACGGTGCTCGCGGACCGCCAGCTGGATCTCCGCGAAGCGCCAAAACTCCTCTAATGCCTGCGGCGCGATACATGTGCAAAATTGAGATGATCTCTTGGCGACTGGATCCAACGCAGGTCAGATGGGCAACCGTAGGAATCTTTGTTCGGTGAGTGACTTCTTCGGTTACACCAATCGTACGATTTCTAGTCGACCCGCCAGCGCCGTAGGTCACAGATACAAACTCCGGTGCCATGAATTCAAGGGCCTCTAACGCAGCCCACAACCGAACTTCACCCTCTTCATCCTTTGGAGGGAAGAACTCTAATGAATACGAAGTGCGGACTACCACGGTGTGAGGGTACCGTTAAGGAGTGAGTTCCCAGGCCAAGGCAACACTTCAAGAGATTCGTGATGCCGTCGAGATAGAACTAGCGGCCTTCCTCAAAGAGCAATCAAAATTTCTAGTATCGATTTCAAGTGATCTGGCACCAGTTGCTCAAGCCCTCTCCTCTTTTCTTCTCGATAGTGGAAAAAGATTACGACCCTTGTTTGCTTATTGCGGTTATGTAAGCACCGGCGCCGAGGTCACTGCTCCAATCATTAGGGCTATCGCAAGCCTTGAACTTCTTCAAGCGTGCGCACTCATTCACGATGATTTAATGGATGGCTCCGATATGCGCAGGGGTAAGCCTTCAATCCATCGCCACTTTGAATCACTTCATGTGCAAGATGAACTCGAAGGTTTTGCTCCTGCATATGGATCAGCCGCCGCCGTTCTATTAGGTGACTTAGCTTTGGTCTGGTCAAATCAAATGCTTAACTCGGCAGGGCTTACTCCCAAGCAGATCAATGATGTAATGCCTATTTACGATGAAATGCGTACTGAGTTAATGGCTGGACAATTCCTAGATATCCATGAGCAGACGCAGAAGAGAGCTGATTTAAATCGCTCCATCACGATTGCGCGATATAAATCTGGAAAATACACAATTGAGAGACCTTTGCTTATCGGTGCAGCGCTTAGTGGTGCCCAATCTGCCGAACTCTTTGCGGCTCTATCTGCCTACGGGCTTCCGTTAGGTGAGGCTTTTCAATATCGCGATGACCTGTTGGGCGTCTTTGGGGAGCCAAGCATTACAGGCAAACCAGCCGGAGATGATTTGCGAGAGGGCAAGCGAACTGTGCTTATTGCGCTAACCGATAAAGCATCTACCGAAGTTATGCGTGAGACAAGTCGGAAGTACTTTGGAGCACCTGATTTAGATGAGCACGGAGTAAAGATTTTGCAAGAGATTATTGTCTCTACCGGGGCCAAGGAACAACTCGAATCGATGATTGACGAACTAACCAAGCAGGCTTTAACTGCTGCCGACAATGAGCTTATTGGAGAAAATGCACACCCACTGCTTCTAGAGCTCGCCAAAATTGCAACTAAGAGAAGTGCCTAGGTGACGGCTCGAGTTAAAGGTCCAACCGATCATGTAGTTATTGTCGGGGCCGGACTTGCAGGTCTTAGCGCTGCTCTGCGATTAGCTGGGGCTGGACGAAAAGTTACCGTCATCGAACGCGAAAGTGTTCCGGGTGGGCGAAATGGTTTACTCAAAAAAGATGGCTACGCTTTTGATACCGGTCCAAGTGTTCTGACAATGCCATCACTCATTCAAGATGCCTTTAACTGCGTCGGTGAAGATATGAAGGACTGGCTAGAACTCATGCCCGTGTCTCCTTTATATCGAGCTTTTTATCATGATGGGTCGCAGATTGATGTGCATGCAAACACGCAAGAGATGGAAGCTGAGATAGCTTCCAAAATTAGCTCGACTGAAGCCGAGGGTTATCGTAAATATGTAGATTTTGTTACAAAGCTCTATAAGTACGAGATGAATGATTTTATTGATCGCAATATTGATTCACCTCTTAACTTGCTAACTCCAAATCTTGCGCGCTTGATTGCCCTTGGAGGCTTTCGCCGATTAGCTCCTAAAGTAAATCAATTTATGAAAGATCCACGCCTACAAAAGGTTTACTCATTTCAAGCGATGTATGCCGGAGTTAGTCCACAACAGGCTCTTGCTATCTATGCCGTCATTGCTTATATGGATTCAGTTAATGGGGTTTTCTTCCCTAAAGGTGGAATGCATGCGGTGCCACGAGCACTAGCCAGCGCTGCGCAAAAACATGGCGTTGAGTTCAAATACAGCACAACAGTGTCTTCGGTCGAGGTAGTCAATGGTCGCGCAAAAGCCGTATTGACCGAAGATGGCCAGAGAATTCAGTGCGATGCCCTCATTCTCAATCCGGATCTACCAGTTGCTTGGCGCGATCTACTAGGCAAGACACCTCTTTCGGTTAAGCGCCTTAACTACTCACCGTCTTGTGTAACTATGTTGGTCGGCTCTTCAAAGAAATATGAGTTCACGGCCCACCACAATATTCACTTTGGTAAATCCTGGGATGGCGTTTTTGATGAGCTCATTACACAGAAAAAGTTAATGAGTGATCCCAGCGTGCTAGTAACTATTCCATCTAAAGATGATCCCAGTCTTGCACCGGTTGGAAAACATTCCTACTACGTTCTTTTCCCAACCCCCAACTTAGATGCCGATATCGACTGGACTAAAGAAGCAAAACCATATCGAGATCACATGATTTCAACATTAGAATCTCGCGGGTACAGCGGGTTTGGTGATGCAATTGAAACGGAAGTTCTAACTACTCCCCTAGATTGGCAAGCGCAAGGAATGGAGCGAGGCGCACCGTTTGCAAGTGCGCATACTTTTTTCCAAACTGGTCCATTTAGACCCCGCAACATGGCCGCCGGTATCGAGAATGTTGTTTTTGCTGGATCTGGAACTCAGCCTGGAGTTGGCGTACCGATGGTATTGATTTCTGGCCGCTTGGCAGCTGAGCGCATAGTCGGCCCAGTCAAATAAATGGATGAGCTAACCGCTGCGGGAATCACCGATTCCCCATTGCGCGCGTCATATAGCGAGTGCAAGCGCTTGAACGCCTTACACGGCAAAACATATTTTCTAGCGACCCTTTTATTACCCAAAGCGAAACGGCCATTTGTTCATGCTTTGTATGGCTTTGCTCGCTTTGCCGATGAAATTGTCGATGATCTTGACTCCACATTAACTATCGAAGAAAAAACCGCACAGCTTCACAATTGGGGCGAAGGCGTGCTTGCGGATTTAACGAAAGGGAGCAGCCAGGACAGCGTCGGCCTTGCGCTAGTTGATACCGTTAATCGATTTGCAATTCCCCGAGAGTATTTCCAGGCTTTTTTGCACTCGATGACAATGGATTTGACGGTTCAAGAGTATGAGACGTATGAAGATTTAATGGAGTACGTCTACGGTTCGGCGGCCGTAATTGGGCTTGAGATGGTGCCAATTCTCGGCTATACACATAGAGATGCTTTTGAAGCTGCCAAGAAATTGGGTATCGCTTTTCAATTGGCTAACTTCATTCGCGATATCGATGAAGATTTAGATCGCGGACGAATTTACATGCCCATTGCAGAGCTAGCCGAGTTTGGGGTTACGCACGAAATGCTTGAGGAACGGGTTTTAACTCCACAGATTATTGATCTACTAAAATTTCAGATTGCGCGAGTGCGCCAACTCCAGGCAGAGGCGGCCCCTGGGATAGCGTTACTGGAGCCATCTAGCCGACCTTGTATTGAGGCGGCGAGTGAACTTTACTGTGGCATTGTCGATGAAGTTGAAAAAATTGGCTATGACATATTCAATAAAAGAGCTCAGACTTCTACCGCGCGCAGAATCAGAGTTGCCGGCGCCGCTTTTCTAAAGCTCCAATTCGGATCCAATTAGTCAAAACTCCCAGTACTAAAGCAAAACCGAAGAGTAAATCTTCAATCGGCGCCGATGCAATTCGCAGACCAACTATCGTTGATGAGTTATACATAACGATATTACGAGATGTTAGCCACCAATTAGTTAATAACTGAAAACTAAGAATAATCGCATACGAGGTCCAAAAAACTCTTCGCTTCAAAAGTTGTGTTCTCGCGACAAAAAGATCAAATAGAACGGCGCAAACCACCGCAACGATTGCCAACTGCGTATAGCTCATAGCGGCCAATCTCTCTTCACAGTGCGTACAGCTTCAATTGTCATGATCGCTGCCAGTGGCACAACAAGAAAGAAAAGGTATTCCTCAACTGGGATTCCAAAAGGGCCATAGATTCCAAACACTTGAGCCTTATCAAATCGCCAATGGCCACTCTTGATTGCGTAGGCATCCCAGAGGATGAAGAGAGTTACGATGGGCCACATCGCGCGGACTACACGTTTGATTCGCGCGAGAACGCGTACCTTAAGAAAAATCTCTAGCCAAAATGAGCCAACTACCGTGAAGGCAATCATGGCCATATAGGAGAGCTTTAACACGAAAGTAACGTTACTCTACGAAGTACGGGAGCCCATAAAGGCTGAGAGGGTCTGAAATTCAGACCGACCGTTTGACCAATCCGATAATGCGGATTTGGAAGGGGTTTAGACAATGTCAAAAATTCTATTCACAGCCTGGGGCTACGATGTTTCATATCTGGAATTCATTTCTGCTGTGACCTCATTTGTTGGGGTATGGCTTGGAACTACTGGCAAGCGAATCACGTGGCCGTGGTGGGCATTGAGCAGTGCTCTTTACATGGTCTTCTTTTATGACGTAAAACTCTACGCCAGCTCAGCGCTTCAAATTGTTTTTATTCTTGCGGCGCTATGGGGCTGGCGTGATTGGGCACCAACGGGTGCTGTGCCAAGTGCCCTTACTCGCAGACAGATCTACTACTGGAGTTTAGGAACTTTAATTACTACCGCTGCCCTCACGCCAGTTCTTTCAAGAATTGGTGCAGCTGCAACATGGTCCGATGCATTTTTACTCATAGGAAGTTTAGTCGCTCAAATATTGATGGTCTTTGAAAAATATGAATCATGGATCTTATGGTTGATTGTGGATGCCGTAGGAACAATTGAGTACGCGGTTCTTGGCTATTGGTTCACGGCGGTGTTGTACTTGGCTTTTACGGTTATTGCGATTATAGGTTGGAAACGTTGGTATGACGCTCGTAGCAATTGATGGGCCTGCAGGGGCAGGCAAGACAACGCTGGCTACACAGTTTTACGAAAAATTTAGCGATGACAATTCAGTCAACGTGATACATATGGATGATTTATACGATGGATGGAATAACGCTCTGAGCGAGCAACTCACACAGAAGCTGGCAATGATTACCAACGCTCATAAAAAAGGTGCAGCGTTTCAGATAGAGATTTTCAATTGGGTAACGATGAAATTCGAGGAAATTCGATCTTTTGAGCCGGCCGATATTCTTATTCTCGAAGGCGTCGGTGCGGCCCAACTTGTTGTGCGCGAAGCTGGCGCAACGGTGTATTGGTTAGATATCTCCCCAGAAATAGGTCTCGCTCGGGTATTGGCACGTGATGGAAATCAAATTGAGGCACAGATGCGTAATTGGCAGATTCTTCAGAATTCTCATTTTGCCGCAGATTTAACCCGTGAAAGTGCAGACCATATTCTCAACTCACAGTAATTTCTGGCGCGCCCACACCCAGTTCTGAGGCGCAGTCCATAAAATTCACTACATGTCAGATCTATCTGGGGAGCTAATTGATAGTCGTTATCAATTAATTCGCCAAGTTGCCAACGGCGGAATGGCCTCGATCTACGAGGCGATGGATACAAGACTTGATAGAAAAGTCGCAGTGAAGATAATGCATCCACATCTGGCACAGGATGAGGCATTCGTCAATCGTTTCATCCGCGAAGCAAAGGCCGCTGCAGCACTGTCACATCCAAATATTGTTGCCGTTCAAGATCAAGGATGGAATCAGGGTGGCGTCCCAGCGGTTTTTTTGGTTATGGAGTTTATCGAAGGTAGCACTCTGCGTGAATATCTCAATGAGCGCGGCCGATTTGAAGTCAAAGATGCAATTAACTATCTAATTCCAATTGTAAGTGCGCTAAGTGCTGCGCATTCGATTGGAATCGTGCATCGAGATGTAAAGCCTGAAAATATTATGATCTCAAAAGAGGGTCGCATCAAGATCGCCGATTTTGGGTTGGCGCGAGGCGAGCTCATTGGTTCAACAATGACCGCTGAATCTAGTGTCATTTTGGGCTCGGTCTCATACCTATCCCCCGAACAAGTTCAACGTGGAATCGCCGATGCGCGCAGCGATGTCTACGCTGTCGGCATCGTGGCATTTGAGATGTTGACCGGGGAAAAACCATTCATCGGCGATTCGCCAATTCAAATCGCATACATGCATGTCAATCAGGACATTCCATCGGTTAGGTCTAAGCGAAAAGATATTCCTGAGGCCCTCGATGCTTTAATAAGTCGAGCCACAAACCGAGATCCCGACATGCGACCGCGTGATGCTGGTGAGTTCCTTGGCGCCCTAGAGAAAATACAGGCCGAGTTGGACCCCAAAAAGAATCAGTTAAAACTTGATTTGGACTTACCGGTCGAACCTATTCGGGAAAAGGCCCGCACAAAAATCAAACACGATGTGGTCAAAGATGAAACTGCGCCGATAGTAGAAACGACGAAGGAGATTGCACGTAAAGATGAACGAAAGCGTCGAACAAGCAAGCGCGTTAAGCGCAACCGAAAAGTCGCGTTTATTATTGCAATCGCTCTGGGCATTGGTGGTTGGTATGCCATCATCGGGCCCGGTTCGCGAATTGTGGTGCCATCAACAGTTGGTGGTTCATACCAAGATGCCCTTGCCGCCTTTAATCCCCTCGGAATTACGAATGTAGTAATTGAAAAACGTTATGACGAAGAAATTGCCTCTGGAACCATTATTCAATCGCAACCTCCTGGTGGAGGTCGAATCGATGTAGGTGGCAAAGTCACGCTACTCATTTCCCAGGGCCCGGAGCGATACACGATAGCCTCCCTTGTCGGATTAACACCTGCCGCAGCCATCGCAACTCTTACAAAGAGCCCATTGAAAATTGGAACCACTACACAAATCTTTAGTAAAAAAATTCCTAAGGGGTTTGTCATATCCTCCGATCCCGTGGCCGGGTCTAAAGTGAAGAGAGATTCGATCGTTAACATTGTTGTTAGCAAAGGCGTTGAAACGATGGCTTTAGTTTCATACATCGGGAAAAGTAGCGATCAGGCCCTGAGTGAGCTAACTGATGCTGGATTTGTTGTGACTAGCACATACGCTTTCGATGAAAATATTCTTGCGGGGACCGTTATTTCGCAAACGCCTGCCGGTGATACCAATGTGGCTAAGAATTCTAAAGTGACTCTTGTAGTATCTAAGGGAACGCAGTTCGTCTATATCCCAAATGTCTTTTCGATTGAAGAGAGTCTGGCCGTTAAGGCACTCGAAGATCTAGAGCTAAAAGTTGTTGTGAAGAAATTAGGTGTAAAAAAGACGAAAAAGGTCACCAATATTTCACCTAAAGTTGGTAGCAAAGTCACGCGTGGCAGTACGGTCACAATTACCGTAGGGTAGCCCGATGTCAACTAAGTTGCCTCGGATCGGTGCTCATACTCCAACCACTGGAGGCATGGCTAAGCGTTCGATTGAATACGCTAAAACTACCGGCGCCGAAGTAATTCAAGTCTTTGCCTCTAGTCCGCGAATGTGGGCAATGCCTGCAGCCAAACCCGATGTAGATGAGGCCTTTAAAATTAAGGCCGCAGAGTTAGATATTGAAACGTATGTACATGCTCCCTTTCTCATTAACTTAGGTTCACCAACCGAAGCTACATATATCAACTCTCTAGCTTCAACTGCATACTCACTTGGACGTGCAACTGATATTGGCGCGCTGGGAACGGTTATCCATACAGGTTCAGCCGTTGATACAGCCCATGTTGATAGAGCCTGGAAACAGATCCACGAAGGCATGATGCCGATTCTCGATGCTCTTGCAGATGATGCACCATTTCTTTTATTGGAACCAACTGCTGGACAAGGCCAATCACTTGTCAAGAAACTAGATGATCTCGAGAACTATTTAAAGGCACTTGAGTACCATCCTAAAGTAGGAATTTGCCTTGATACCTGCCATGTCTTTGCCGCTGGCCATGACATATCTGTTAAAGGTGGAATGACCAAGACTATAGATCTGCTCATTGAAATTGCGGGAGTTGAGCGATTTAAGTTAATTCATGCCAATGACTCAATGGATGTTTGTGGTGCCCTGAAAGACCGTCACCAAAATATCGGTGATGGCCACATCGGAGTCGATGCATTTGCTGAGCTCCTTGCTCATCCAGCCGTTGCAAATGTCCCCCTAATTTTGGAAACTCCTGGCATGGAAGAAAAACACACCGTTGAAGTCGCGCTTTTGAAAGCCCTTCGTAAGAAGAAATGAGTAGCGCCCAGCACAAGTGGAAGTTGCAGATGGCCCCATGGGCACTCTTGTCAGTTTCAGTTGCTTGGGGACTCTCTTTTATTCTTATGAAAGATGCCATCGCGCGCCAAAGTGTTAATAACTTCCTTTTTACGCGCTTTAGTGTTGCCGCCTTAGTTATGGTGCTCATTCGTCCAAAAATATTTAAACTCATCGATCGTGGCCTCCTGCTACGAGCAGGGGCTGCTGGAGTCTTTCTAGGTAGCGGTTACATCTTGCAAACTTTAGGTCTTGCGCGCACGGGAGCGGCTATAACTGGATTCGTAACTGGTCTTTACATTGTATTAACCCCACTGTTCGCATCGATTTTCTTGCGACAACGCGTTGGCCGCTTTACTTGGAGTTGCATTGCAATTGCCACTCTTGGCTTAGCCCTGCTATCAATTCATGGCTGGTCCATCGGCTTAGGCGAACTACTTACCTTTTTCAGTGCAGTATTTTTTGCTCTGCATATCACTGCTTTGAGCAAATGGAGCTCGGGCCGCGATACATACGCCATGACGGTTGTTCAACTTACAGCGTGCGCCGTTATGGCCGGCCTTGCCTCGATTCCCGGGGGTTACCAGCTACCGCCCGATTCAGGAGTATGGGGCGTCGTAATCTTCACAGCCGTCTTTGCAACTGTCATTGCTTTCATTATTCAAACGTGGTCCCAAGCGCATATGAGCGCCGTAAAAGTCGCCGTAATTTTAACAATGGAAGTTGTATTTGCCGCGCTCTTTGCAATTCTCCTTGGTGGAGAAAGGTTGACGATTAAAAGCTCAATCGGAGGTATTTTGGTTGTAAGTGCAATGTATTTGATTGTCGTCAAAGAAGAGAAGTAGGCTAACAACCATGACCATAGACCTGCGATCAGATACCGTAACTCGACCATCACAAGGTATGCGTGATGCAATTGCCAGCGCACCGGTGGGTGATGACGTTTATGGAGATGATCCAACGGTTAACTCTCTAGAAGAGCGCGTTGCAGCCATGTTTGGAAAAGAGGCTGGTTTATTTACGCCTTCGGGTTCCCTAGCAAATCAATTAGCAATTCGAATGTTAGTAGCACCTGGACAAGAATTACTTGCTGAAACAAATTCGCATATCGTCCGCGCTGAACTCGGCGCAGCTGCAGTTTTTAGCGGAATTACAACCCGAACTTGGCCGGCAATCGATGGAGTGTTAAAAGCATCCGATGCTCTCGATGTCGCCCGTCCGGATTCAGGCCCTTACTTAGTTTCTACCGCCGCAATTGCAGTTGAGAACACACATAACTTTGGCGGCGGAACCGTGCAATCGATAAGCGAAATTGCCGCCCTACGCATCGGTGCCGATGAAATGGGAGTGGCGCTTCATCTAGATGGCGCCCGTATCTGGAACGCCCATGTAGCAAGTGGCGTTTCATTTTCCGACTATGGAAAATATTTTGACACAATTAGCGTCTGTTTATCAAAAGGTTTAGGCGCGCCGGTCGGTTCCATCATGATCGCTACAAAGGAGCGCGTCGCACAAGCGCGTATTTGGCGCAAACGTTATGGCGCTGGAATGCGCCAAATCGGCATATTGGCAGCGGCCGGACATTACGCTCTAGATAAAAATATTGAACGGTTAGCCGATGATCACCGACGTGCAAAGGAAATTGCGAAGGCACTTTCAACTATTGATTCAACCCTCATTGACCCTGCACGCGTTCAAACGAACATTGTTGTCCTAGATCTCAAGTCGATACCTTTAACGGCAACAGAGTTAGCTCAGCGTTGTCGTGAAGCTGGATTATGGATAAGCGCCTTTGGGCCTAAGTTTGCGCGTCTAGTAACGCATATGGATTTTGATGATGCTCAATGTGCCGAAGCAATTGAGATTTTAAAGAAAGCCCTCGTGGCTTAATAACCACTCTTTTTTATCTACTCCGTAGGCATAATTTCCTAGCGCTCCACCAGTTTTTACGACTCGATGACACGGCACAACCAACATGATGGCATTGTTAGCGCACGCACTTCCGGCAGCACGAACAGCCGCAGGCGAACCAGCTTTCTGTGCTAAGTCAGCATAAGAAATAACTTTGCCAGCCGTTACCTTGCGCATCGCTTTCCAAGATGCTTGCGAAAATGATGCCCCAGGTTGGCGGACTTTGATTGCATTTATTGCACTTAAATCTCCATCGAAGTAATCGTTAATGAGGTCGGAGATCACTGGAATTGTTTTCACAAGTGCTACATCTTTGCCAGTATTAAATGCCGCAACGCTCGAAAGGTTAGCGCCTATAAGAATCTGGTCATCGGCCAATAAATTCAGCGTACCAATGGGAGTCTTTATTGACGTCGCGAGTAATAGCACGAGGATAAAATTAGCGGTCGCGCAACATCTCGGCAACTAAAAATGCGAGTTCAAGAGACTGCGCATGGTTAAGCCGTGGATCGCAGGCACTCTCATATTTAGTCGCTAGGTCATCGTGAGAAATCTTCTCCCCGCCACCTACGCACTCGGTGACGTCATCGCCCGTTAGCTCGATGTGCACGCCCCCCGGATGGGTCCCCAAAGCTTTATGAACTTCAAAAAAACCTTTGACCTCATCCATAACATCATCAAAACTACGCGTTTTATAACCAGTTGGAGCCTCATAAGTATTGCCATGCATCGGATCGCAGACCCACAAAACTTTTGCACCAGATTTAGTAACACCATCCACAAGAGGAGGTAGCACTTCGCGGATTTTTGATGCACCCATGCGTGTAATAAAAGTGAGACGGCCTGGTTCGCGCTCTGGATCTAACTTATCGATGAGCGCTAAGGCCTCGTCGACCGTTGACTTAGGTCCGAGTTTTACACCGATTGGGTTACGGACTTTTGCGGCGAAATCAACATGAGCGCCATCTAACTGCCGAGTTCGTTCTCCAATCCAGATGAAGTGACCCGAAACATCGTATGGGCTCCCAGTACGTGAATCAATACGAGTTAACGCCTTTTCATACTCCAAGATGAGTGCTTCATGACTTGAGAAAAAATCTACTGATTTGAAGGACTCTGGATCAACACCCGCTGATTTCATGAAAGCTAAGGCCCTACCAATTTCATCGGCCATCTTTTCGTAACGAACACCAACTGACGAGTCGCGAATAAAACCCTTGTTCCACTCATGGACTTGTCGAAGATCTGCAAAACCACCTTGAGTAAATGCACGCACTAAATTAAGTGTCGCAGCAGAGGTATTGTAAACACGGACCAAGCGATGCGGATCGGGAGTTCTTGAACTTTGCGTGAATTCAAGATCATTGACGGCATCTCCACGGTATGCAGGAAGAGTTATATCCCCTCTTGTCTCCAAGTCATTGGAACGAGGCTTAGCAAATTGGCCCGCCATGCGTCCAACTTTTATGACTGGAAGGCTGGAGTAGTACTGCAAAACTGCAGCCATCTGCAAAATTGTTTTAATACGATTACGGATTGAATCAGCGGTAGCCGCAGCAAATGTCTCGGCGCAGTCCCCACCTTGTAACCAAAAAGCTTTTCCATCGGCGGCCAATGCAATCCGCGCTTTTAGATCATCGCACTCACCAGCAAAGACCAATGGAGGAAAAGATTTCAGTTCTGCAATGGCAGCCTTGATTGGTGCCCCTTCTGGTCCACCCGGCCAGTTGGGTTGTTGAGCGGCAACTAGCCCAGGGGTGAAGAGGGAATCAAGTGATGAGTTCATGAGGATAAGAGTAGAGAGTTAAGTGGTAAGCGCGAAGTGCGATTAACCAAAGAAAATCTCGGCCTCCTTGTATCGCTCTAGTGGAACTAACTTCAATTTCTCAGTAGCCGATACGAGCGGTACGCGCACGATATCGGTGCCGTGTAAGGCCACCATCTTGCCCCAATCACCTTCATGGGCAGCGGTGATGGCATGTAGGCCAAAACGAGTAGCAAGAACACGATCAAAGGCCGTTGGGCTTCCACCGCGCTGAATATGTCCTAAAACAGATGTGCGTGCTTCTTTGCCAGTCTTGGCCTCAATCTGTTCAGCTAACCAATCTCCGATTCCAGCAAGTTTTACGTGTCCGAAGGAATCCAAACTCTGGTCTTTAACTGCCATATCGCCATCTTGTGGAATTGCACCTTCTGCGATGACAATAATCGGCGCGTAGTGAGATTTAAATCGTGACTCAACCCATTCGCAGACTTTATCAATTGAAAACTTTTGTTCTGGAATCAAAATACATGCAGCTCCTCCTGCAAGTCCTGCATGGAGAGCTATCCAGCCAGCATGACGGCCCATAACCTCAACAATTAATGCGCGATGATGCGACTCAGCGGTTGTATGCAGGCGATCTATCGCCTCTACTGCAATGTTGACTGCAGTATCGAAACCAAATGTGTAATCAGTATTATTCAAATCATTATCAATTGTCTTTGGAACACCGACAACTTTTACGCCGAGTGAATCAAGTTTGGTTGCAACACCAAGTGTGTCTTCTCCGCCAATTGCAATCAGGGCATCGATTCCAGCTTTAGCTAAATTCTCTTTAATCTTCTCTACGCCACCCTCAATTTTAAAAGGATTAGTTCGCGAAGATCCCAAAATCGTTCCGCCTCGCGGCAAGATGCCGCGCGTTGTTTCAAGCGTTAGCGGCATTGTTAAGCCCTCCAGCGGACCTTTCCAGCCATCACGAAAACCAACAAATTCATGCCCGTACTCTTTAACGCCTTTGCGGACAACTGCACGAATAACTGCATTTAAACCTGGGCAATCTCCACCACCAGTGAGCACACCAATACGCATTTTAAACTCCACCTAGAAAAATTTAAGTTTCGGTTCAGGCACAAGGATCAAAACGGCCTCACCGGTGGTCAACGCTGACTGGGACAGTCTAGCCTTGCACCATGGCCAATTCAGACATCATTGCCGGCGTGGACTCGTCCACTCAATCGGTAAAAGTAGTTATCCGTGATGCCAATACTGGTCAACTTCTGCGTGAGGGTCGCGCACCGCACCCACATGGCACCGAAGTTGATCCCGCCCTTTGGAAATCGGCATTGGATCTGGCAGTTAATGATGCGGGCGGATTAGATGGTGTCAGTGCAATCTCTATCGCAGGCCAACAGCATGGAATGGTTGCCCTCGATAGTGATGGAGAGGTTATTCGCCCAGCACTTCTTTGGAATGACACGCGATCGGCGCAAGCGGCCCTTGATTTAAATCGTGAAGAGGGCGGAGATGCAGAGATAGCCAGAAAAGTTGGCTCAGTTTTAGTTGCATCTTTTACCGCAACAAAGCTGCGATGGATGGCAGATAACGAGGCAGAAAACGCCGCCAAAGTTGCGTCCGTTGCTCTCCCCCATGATTGGCTTTCATGGCAGTTACAAGGTGGAAAAGATTTTAGTAAATTGTTCACAGATCGTAGTGATGCATCTGGAACTGGATATTTCGATCCAACTACATCCCATTACCGAGAAGATATTCTGCGCCTCGCACTGCGACATGATTTAGAAATCACGCTTCCAAGAATTATTCACCCCCATGAATTCGGCGGCTTAACCACTTCTGGAATTCCTATCGCTGCAGGTGCAGGTGATAACGCCGCAGCTGCCCTTGGCGTTCAAGCACAGCCTGGCGATGTTGTTATCTCTCTCGGTACTAGCGGAACTGCCTTTGCTGTATCCGATTCACCAACGCATGATCCAACCGGGGCCGTTGCGGGTTTTGCCGATGCAACGGGTCGATTTTTGCCGCTGGTTTGTACACTTAATGCCGCACGAATCCTTGATGCCGCAACTCAAATCTTAGGTAAGACACATTTAGAAGTTGGCGAACTTGCTTTGAGTACGTCAGCTGGTGCACATGGCTTAACTCTCTTGCCCTATTTCGAAGGCGAACGCACACCTAATCGCCCCGATGCGACCGGAGTTTTTGCTGGTATGAACATTAGTAATTCAAATCCCGCGGATATCGCGCGTGCGATGATTGAAGGCATGTTGTGTGGATTGACCGATGCCGTCGATGCGCTTATTGCCCTTGGCGTTAGCGTTCAACGAATTGTAATAATCGGTGGAGCGGCAAAAAATTCAGCCATTCCAGTTATTGCTAGTGCTCTCATGGGCCGCGAAGTTGTTGTTCCTCCTGCAGGTGAGTACGTTGCAAACGGCGCAGCTAAACAAGCGGCATGGGCACACTTGGGTCATATGCCAGTGTGGAATCTTGGCGATGTTACACACCATGCATCTACGCCATCGCCAGATGTTATGGATAGATATCGAACGTTGCGCGATAACACTGCGCAATGGTGAAGCTAACTTAACTTGTTACTCGCACGCCTTTTCCAACAACAATAATTCCACCCGGTGAAATTGTAAATCTCTCACGATCGCGTTCAAGATCCACGCCAATTTGCGCACCTGGCTCGACATAAACGTTCTTGTCCAAAATCGCATTTCTAACAATCGCCTTCTCGCCAATGTGGACCGATGGCATCAACACCGAACCCTCGATAAGTGAGCCTCGCTCTACGGCAACATCGTAGGAAATAACAGAGTTATGCAAAATCCCACCTGAAATGATGGTGCCAGCGCCAACAATTGAGTCATGAGCTGCGCCGCCCTCACTAAATTTCGCAGGCGGTAATGATGGCGGATTTGTCAGCAGTGGCCACTCGCGGTTGTAAAGATTGAAGATTGGATGCACTGAGACTAAATCCATATGCGCTGCGTAATAAGCGTCAATTGAACCTACATCTCTCCAATATCCTTTATCACGGTCAGTTTCACCAGGCACAACGTTATTGGCAAAGTCATAAACCTTAGCAACACCGTTTCCAGTTAAAAATGGAATGATGTTTGCGCCTAAATCATGGCGTGACTCAATGTCTTCGGCATCGATTATCAGAGCCTCTTCCATAACATCGCGCTTGAAAATGTAATTTCCCATTGAGACTAAACAGAGATCTGGGTGACCTGGCATCGCAGGTGGATTTGAAGATTTCTCGTGGAAAGCTTTTATGGTGATTCCATCGTCGGCAAGTTCAATGACGCCAAATTCATGGGCCTCAGACCGCGCCATGCGAATTGCTGCCACCGTTACTCCGGCACCGGATTCAACATGTTGTTCAAACATCTGACCTGGGTCCATGCGATATACGTGATCGGCGCCAAAGACTAAAACATGCTTAGGATCTTCATCATGAATCAAATTAAAGTTCTGTAAAATCGCATCGGCGCTGCCGGTATACCAACGTGGCCCTAAGCGTTGTTGGGCCGGCACTGGGGTGATGTAGTTTCCGAGCAGTGCCGACATGCGCCAGGTAGTTGTGATGTGTCTGTCCAGTGAATGCGATTTGTACTGCGTTAATACTGCAATTTTTAGCATATTGGCATTAACTAAATTCGATAATACGAAATCTATAAGGCGATAGGAGCCACCGAATGGAACTGCGGGTTTGGCTCGATCGGCCGTTAGTGGCATCAATCGCTTACCTTCACCACCGGCAAGTACTATCCCGAGCGGTAGTTTAAGTTTTGCCATGCACTAACGATAGCCTGTACCTCTAGTCCACGGTAGGGGGAATTCATGAGCGATTTAAAAATTGGAATCGTCACCAAGGAGTGGCCCCCTGCTATATACGGCGGAGCAGGAGTTCATGTTCTTCAGTTAACCGATGCCCTGCGCAGTATCGCTGGAGTATCCGTAGATGTTCATTGCTTTGGCGGCCCGCGTACTGATGCCTTTGGTTATTCAACTCCGAGTGAATTTAAAACGGCAAATCCAGCGATCCAAGCGATCGTTACCGATCTTGAAATCTCATCACAACTTAGCGCCGTAGACATTGTGCATTCACATACTTGGTATGCAAATATGGCTGGTTACTTTGCCGCTCTCCAATATAAAATTCCACACGTAGTCAGCGCGCACTCGCTCGAACCTTTGAGGCCGTGGAAAGCCGAACAATTAGGCGGCGGATATGCAATCTCATCATGGGCTGAAAAAACTGCATACGAGACGGCCTCTGCGATAATTGCAGTCAGCGATGCCATGCGCGCCGATGTTCTTGCCGCCTACCCAACTATTGATCCAGACAAAGTAGTAACGATTCGCAACGGTGTAGATACTTCCAAGTTTGCCCCTAATAATGATCTATCAGTTGCCGAGAAATATACGATCAATAGTCGTTACGCGATTTTTGTTGGTCGCATTACTCGTCAAAAAGGCTTAGCCCATTTATTGCGTGCTTGGAAAAGCGTTCCTGCAGATTATGGACTGGTGCTTGCAGCTGGTAGTCCCGACGAAGAGGGTATCGGCGCCGAAGTCGCTGAGCTCATCGCCGATCTTCAAGCCGAGCGTTCAAATATTTGGTGGATTAAAGATATGTTGCCTCACGCCGAATTAACGGCGCTCTTAACTGGTGCGGACCTCTTTATCTGCCCTTCAGTGTACGAACCACTAGGAATAGTTAATTTAGAGGCGATGGGTTGCGAGACTGCCGTTCTTGGCTCACGAGTCGGTGGAATTCCCGAGGTCGTTGCCGATAAATCCACTGGTGAACTCGTTGACTACAACGGCAGCGCAGAGGATTTTGAAGAATCCCTAGCGGAATCCATTACGCGTTTAATGTCACAACCAGAACTGCTTAAAACCTACGGTGCTGCTGGCAGGATACGGGCCATGAAAGAGTTCGGTTGGGATAGCGTTGCACGCGCAACTCTTGATTTATATCGGCGCGTGATTGCATAAATGACGCGTAAATCCTGGTTTCAGTTTGGGATTGTCGGCTTCCTTTGGGGAATTCCTTACCTATTAATGAAAGTCGCAGTTGCAGATATTCCACCTCCACTCATCGTTGTGGGACGAACCCTTATCGGAGCATCAATCCTTATTCCTATTGCAATCCATAAAAAGACGTTCGTGAGCGCACTACGTGGCATTAAATATGTTCTTCCCTATGCATTCCTTGAGATGGCCGGACCGTGGATTCTGCTTACGAATGCCGAAAAAAGCATCTCCTCAGGATTGGCTGGCCTACTTATTGCAACGGTCCCAATTTTTGCAACAGTGATCACATCGTTACGTGGAGATCATTCGGTTTGGCAGCCAAAGAGAATTTTGGGATTGGCTATTGGATTTATTGGAATCATCTCACTAGTTGGAATTGAATCAATTAGAGGCACAAGCAGTCCAAAAGCTATCGCTATGGTTATCTTGGCAGCCATGATGTATGCCTATGCAGTCATAATGATTACTTCCAATCTCCCAAATGATGATCCCATTGCAATAAATGGTTTAGCAATGGCTATTACTTCCGTTTTTTATATGCCAATAGCTATCGCCATGTGGCCCAAGACTGCAATTTCCGCCCATGCCATTGAGGCGTTAATTGCGCTGGGAATCTTCTCCACCGCATTAGCTTTTATGATTTTTTTCACCGTTCTGGCAGAAATTGGGCCGGCCCGCGGATCCTTAGTGACTTACGTGAATACTGCAGTTGCCGTGGTGCTTGGAATCATTATTTTAAGTGAACCAATAACACTTGGAATTATTGTTGGTCTGCCGCTCGTCCTGATTGGCTCCTATTTAGCTAGCCGCAAAACGCCTTTAGCGATTATCGCCGAAGCCTAAACGCTCAAGAAGTTTAGGGTCTCTCTGCCACTCTTTTGAAACTTTAATGTGAAGGCCGAGGAAAATCTTAGCCACTAACGCACGTTCAATATCGGCGCGAGCACGAATACCGATTTCTTTCAGTCGCGTTCCCTGGTGACCTAACAGAATCGCGCGCTGTGTATCGCGCTCGACGTGAATAGTTGCATGAACATCGTAAAAAGGCCGTGATCCCTTTTCTTCTCGCTCACCAAACTCATCTATAGTCACCATAATTGAGTGGGGCAATTCTTCCCGAACATCTTGCAAAGCGGCCTCGCGAATAAATTCGCAAATTAACTGTTCGATTGCTTGATCACTTGTTGTGCCAGCAGGGTAATAAGCCGGACCCACTGGAAGATTCTTGCCAATAAGCTCATTGAGCAGATCGATCTGATTATGAATGGCCGCCGATACTGGAATGATTTCATCCCAGATAAATCCTTGTGCAAGGGCCATAATCCCCGTTAAGCGAAGGGCTAGTTTTTCTTTTGAAATCAAATCTGTCTTCGTGATCACCGCAAATTTCTTAGCACGAGGATGCTTAGCAATTTCGGCGGCGATAAATAGATCACCGGCCCCAGAAGTTTCATCGGCCGGAATACACAAGATGACGATGTCGACTGAGTCCATGCTTTGATCAACTACGGCATTGAGGCGATGGCCTAAAAGCGTTTTTGGCTTATGCACTCCAGGGGTATCAACAAGAACTGCCTGGAAATCACTGCCGTGAACAATTCCGCGGATTGCAGTGCGCGTTGTATTTGGATGATGAGAAGTGATTGCAATTTTGCTACCAACAAGGGCGTTAATTAGAGTTGATTTTCCAACGTTAGGCCGGCCTACTATGGCTACAAAGCCCGAACGATGTTCACTCATGGCGCTATTCTCTCACCGATTGGCGCCGATAAACTCCACTGCATCTGCAACCGATGTCACTAACTCCGCTGCGCGCTCACCTATTAAGCGATGACATCCCTCACTCGTTGGCGAATTAATTGGACCTGGAATCGCCATCACTGGTCGCATTAGTTCAGCTGCATCATGAGCGGTGCGAAGTGAGCCACTTCGAAAGGCTGCCTCTACAACTAAGGTCGCTTGCGAGAGTGCGGCGATTAATCTATTTCGGGTCAAGAAGCGTGCCGGCAGCGCCGGATGACCTGGCATTACCTCAGTGACGATTGCTCCCGACTCGCAAATTTCAGCGAATAAGCGAGTGTTACCTGCGGGATAGTTAACATCTATTCCCGAAGCAACAACGGCAATTGTTACGCCTTCAGCAATAAGGGCACCTTTGTGCGCAAATGAATCGATGCCATAGGCCCCACCGCTAACGATTGCCCACTCCCGATCTACAAAGCCAGCGGCAAAGTCGCCGGATATACGTGCCCCATAATTTGTTGGATTTCTTGTACCCACGATGGCAAGTGATTGCATCGATAGAGCTGCAAGGTTTCCTTTGGCAATCAGAGCAATGGGCGGCGCTAACAAATCTTCAACAGCTATTGGCCAGAGCGCATCCCCTGGAGTTAAAAAGTGAGCGCCTGCACTATCTACTTGTGAAAGTACAAGATCTGCGGAAGCGGACTTAAGCTCCTTGGTTAATTTTTCAAACTTTATGGTGTCGTAAGCGCCGGCAATTAGCTTTTCATAAACCATTACTGCGCCTTGGGAAAATATCTCCCTTGACCAAAATGAATGCCCACCTTCGATGGCGTTGAAGAGAATGGCTCTAGCATCTCGCTCATTCATAACTCCACTCCCCCGCGGATTGTATGTGCCTGTTTTATATCGTCCAAGGTCGGCAAGCCGTGGCCATGCAAATCGGCCAACGTCCACCCAACCCGAATTATTTTGTGCAATCCCCTTGCCGTAATGTGTTCACGTTCAAGTTCATCGTGCAGAAAATTCATGGCTGCCCGCTCTGGTTGAAAAACGGTGCGCAATGATCGCGCCGGAATTGCAGAGTTGAGGCTATATCCAAGACCTTCAAATCGGCGTTCGGCAACTGCTCGTGCGGCGATAACGCGAGTACGTATCACCGCACTTGATTCTCCAAGATCGCTACGCGCTAAATCAATGCGTCCAACTGGATCGACGGGAACACGTAAATCAATGCGATCCATTAAGGGACCGGAAAGTTTTCCTAAATATCGACGCACCTGCGCTGAGGTGCATGTGCAGTTTCGACCTCGTCCAGTAAATTTCCCACATGGACATGGATTTGCCGCAAGTACTAATAAGAACTGCGCAGGGAAAGTAACATTTCCGATGCTGCGCGCGATGGTAATTGTTCCCGCCTCCAATGGTTGGCGCAGAGAATCTAAAACACCCGATGGGCACTCTGGAGCCTCGTCAATAAAAAGCACGCCATGATGAGCAAGTGAACACGCGCCTGGTTTAATCGCATGCGCACCTCCACCCACCATCGCAACTCTCGTAGTTGTGTGGTGCGGGGAGACAATCGGTGCCACCAACGAGGTCGGAGAGCGTCTAGTAAAACCTGCCGCTAAGGAATGAACGGCAGTGACTTCCAGAGCTTGCTCAATTCGTAACTGCGGCAAAATAGTTGGAATTCGTTCAGCGATCATTGTTTTACCAGCACCGGGTGGACCAATAAGGAGAATATGGTGTCCGCCAGTTGCGGCAATCTCTGCCGCCAATCGAGCTTGCTCTTGACCAGCGACATCGGCAAAATCTAAACGTTCATCGCTCTCTTTCCACTGGTAATCAATCTCTTGGGCGACTTCACGCTCTCCAGTACGCAACCACCGAAGGACGTTTCGTAAATGATCAATGGCGATGATTTCCATATTATGCATAAGGCCAGCTTCGGCCGCGTTAGCCAATGGCACTACGGCGATAGTGATTCCGGATTTATAGGCAGCGATCAAAGCTGGCAATATGCCACGAACTGAACGAATGCGACCATCGAGTGAGAGCTCACCCAGAAAAACTATCTCGCGAATACGCTCGGGCGGAATAGTTCCATGGGCCGATAAAAGTGCAATCGCGATTCCCAAGTCAAAACTAGATCCACTCTTAGGCAGCCAGGCTGGAGAGAGCGAAACCGTTACTTTTCGATTAGGCCATACCTCAGCGCAATTAACCATCGCCGCCCGAACGCGATCACGTGACTCCGATAACGCCGCATCCGGTAGACCGAGCAATGTATAAACCGGCAAACCATCAGCTATATCGACCTCAACGGTTACTACATGTCCATCTAAACCAAGAAGTGCGACAGAGTTAGTTTGAGCCAGACTCATGACAGGTTGGCTCTATATTCAATGGTGTGCGAGCCATCCGGTGCGATTAAAACCGCTGCAACATCTATCTGATAATCACAGCCGAAACAACCATGCGTAGCGAGCCAGCCCAAAGCCAAACGCTGCATACGGAGCGCTTTGGCAGTATTGATTGCTTCGAAGGGATGTCCGAATGCAAGCGAGGTTCGGGTCTTTACTTCGACGAAGGCAAATACGCCGCTCGGTTGCAACGCGACGATATCAATCTCACCCTCACGGATTCGCCAGTTGCGTTCGATAATTTCAGCTTTTCTGGAGATAAGGTATTGGCTAACAATTTCTTCGCCAAAGGCGCCTGTATGTTGATTGCTTTTAGTGTGCATAGTGGGGACGATAAATTCATACCCTGACAATGCAGGTCGAACGGGCTTTACTTGTGGATGAGCGCAGCGATATTTGAAAAAGAGCGTCGATGTTCTATACACGGTCCGTGGGTTTTGAGCGCAGTTGTGTGTTCAGCGGTGATATAGCCCTTGTGACCAGCAAAACCGTATAGCGGAAACTGCGAACTCATCGATCGCATAATTCTATCTCTAGTAACTTTGGCGATTATCGAGGCTGCACTAATTGAGACAACAACTTGATCGCCTTTCCATACCGCTAAATTTGGAAGACCTAAACCCTCAATTGCATAACCATCAGTTAAAACATATGCGGGCACTTGATCTAGCCCATGAACAGCGCGACGCATTCCATCAAGATTAGCTGCATGGACTCCACGTGCATCCACTTCTATCGCTGGAACAATTATTACGCTTATGGACGCCGCAATAGTTTGTATTAGTTCGAAGAGTTCTTCACGTTTTTTCTCAGAGATTTCTTTCGAGTCTCGCACAGCAGATAACTCAGGCGCAAAAGGATCTAGTAAAACTACCGCAGCAATTACGAGTGGGCCAGCGCATGCACCACGACCAGCTTCATCAACTCCTGCAATGGGTGAAATGCCTGCATTAATGAGCAGTTGCTCAATTACTTTCATAAGAAACTACTTGAGAACGTCAATCTTGGGTACTAATGTCGCATGTTTAATTGGCCAAATAACGGCAAAGACGCGACCAGTTACTCGCGAAAGTGGGACCATTCCCTTATTAATGTCATCCTGGTGATAACGCGAATCTGCACTAGCTCCGCGGTGATCTCCCATTACCCAGATCTTGCCCTTAGGTACGGTTACGTTAAAATTCATATCGCTAGGTACGTTACCCTTAAAAATATACGGCTCAGTTACAGGTGAGTTATTAATCGTTAGTTTTCCATCTTTTGTACAGCAGACAATGTGATCTCCGGCAACGCCGATAACGCGCTTTACTAAATATTGTTTAGCTGGGTTAGGCAAAATGCCGACAGCCACTAAACCCTCTTTGGCCTTGGCGATATATTTATTTGATGAACTATCGCTAGCCGCAGGAAGCCAATTAGCTGGATCTCTAAATACGACGACATCCCCACGTGCGATATTGCGTGAAATAAATGGAAGTTTATTTACCGCAACTCGATCTTGAATTTGTAAGGTGTTCTCCATCGACCCGGAAGGTATATAGAAAAACTGGACAAGAAAAGTTTTAATAAAGAGTGAGACTAGGAGAGCAACAATTACAAGGATAGGAAACTCCCGAAGGAGTGATCCTTTACGGCGCATTGAAGAGGTTATTCAGCAGTAGGGGTTTCAACCACGACATCTGCGGTTGCGACTTCAACTGGAACCTCAGATACAACTGCTGGAGCTTCAACAATCGCTTCCACCACTGGCTCCGAGACAATTACTGGTTCTGGAGCAACTGGCGTAGAAAGGATTCCGTCGCCGTAGCCTTCGATACCATCGCGCTTTTCGCGAATCTTTGCAGCCTTACCGCGAAGGTCACGTAAGTAATACAGCTTGGCGCGACGTACATCGCCCTTCTTTACTAATTCAATTTTTTCAATAACTGGTGTGTGTACTGGGAATGTGCGCTCTACGCCGACACCGTAAGAAACTTTACGAACAGTGAAAGTCTCGCGAACGCCATCGCCTTGGCGACGCATAACGATTCCTTGGAAAACCTGAAGACGGCTCTTGCTACCTTCAATAACACGTACGTGAATTTTTAGCTCATCGCCGGCACGAAACTGAGGGATGTCATGGCGCAGGGACACTGCATCTACGGCGTCAAGGATGTTCATCTTTCGTACCTATTTCTCTTTATAGATTAAAAGCACTCGCAGTGGCGGTGCAGGCTCGTATCTTGCCACATAAGGTGCCCTGAGCGTAAATCGAGGAGCTAAGCAGGAATCTCTGCGCTCAATTCGGCATGAAGGTCGGGGCCAGCGGCAAGCGTTAAATCCATCCCGCGCCATGTGTGCGTGCTCACAACTGCCCCGGCTTCATTGGCAATGAGCGCGCCGGCAGCTAAATCCCACTCTTTCAAACCCGTCTCAATGTAGCCATCGACCATTCCAGTTGCGACTAGACATAGATCGGTTGCGGCAGCCCCCATTCGTCGAATATCCCGGATTTTTGGAAGTAATCGATTAATGATTTCGAGTTGGTTGGCGCGATCGTTGACGTCATATGCAAAGCCTGTGGCAATTAATGCTCGGTCTAAAGCAACTGGGTTATTACATTCGATTTTTACATCATTGAGAAATGCTCCTCCATCGCGCGTTGCATGCCAAGTTGAAGAAATCGTCGGGGCATGAACTACGCCAACTAAAACTCCGGTTTCATCCTTTACCGCGATACTGATATTCCATCCAGGCAAGCCATAAAAATAATTTACCGTTCCATCAATGGGATCGATGACCCACGTCAGGCCACTTGTCCCTTTGCGGTTTGCACCCTCTTCGCCAATGATTCCATCGTTCGGACGCGCGTCGAGAATGGCGTTAACTATAAGTTTTTCACTGGCCACGTCCATTTGTGTAGCGAAATCGATCGCCGTCGTCTTAGAAGTTAAATCCCAGGATGCTGGGCGATTTGTCAAGAGCGCGCCTGCTTCCTGCGCAATTCTCAAGGCTAAATCAAGAATCTGCTTTCGTTGGCTCATGCCATGAGTCTAGCCCTGACATAGACTCACCACCATGTTCTCGGCATATACAACCCTCTTTCGTACCCCTGGGGCAATCAAATTTTCAATTGCGGGGCTGCTTGGGCGCATGCCAGTCTCGATGGATTCACTTGCACTTATTTTTATTGTTGTTGCAGCTAGTGATTCATATGCAATTGCCGGTGGTTTAAGTGCAACTGCATCCATCGTGATGTCAATTGCCATGCCTTACTGGTCAGGAGTCTCTGATCGAATTGGACAGCGAGCTTTGTTGATGCGAGTTGCACCATTGAAAGCGCTCGGTA